>JYMV01015965.1_pt1 | contig 85587 bp, 73 predicted proteins | sample 338911 | NCBI WGS metagenome assembly JYMV01 (sample SAMN03354496, study PRJNA234377) | hydrothermal vent metagenome | biome: Deep sea; feature: Hydrothermal plumes at the Eastern Lau Spreading Center, Western Pacific Ocean; material: Seawater | place: Tonga | collected 2009 | depth 2000 m m | reverse complement strand
CAGTTCATCATAGAACACAGACCCAAGCTTTGCTTCGGGGCGAGCACGACACTACCGCCAAATTTGATAAATCCCTCAACGAGCAGTTTAACCGAAGCCTGTTTTTACCCACGGTAGAAGGATTGCCATCGGCGTGGAAACTATATACCAAGCAAGCAGCACTTTTTGCTGTAGTTATTCTGGGAGGGGCGTGTATTGGTTTCACTGCGGCTACTGTAGAGCGTTGGTGGCCAATGTTTACGGCACAGAGTGTTGCTTCGGTAACAACACCTGAACGCCCTGATTCGCCGGTTGGTACAGTCGGGGACTCTTCAGAGTCTACGCTAGATAGTGATGGAGCACCGGGCCCTTCAAACAATTCAAATAAGCCAGCTTCCCCTAACGCTCTGCAAAGCGGACAAGACATAGGTTCAAGTACAGTTGCTAGTAATAATTCTGGTAACGTGGCGGCCGTTCAACAAGGCATGCAAGCTAACGGCAGTAACCCGCCTGTTGAGAACTTAAGCGCTGTCTCTGGCACAAACTCAAGCGCAACAGACACTCAAGCTAGCAATAACAATGATGTCTCGCAGCGCTCTGGTGCTGACTCAAATAATGACTCTGCACGCAACTCTTCAACGAACTCAAGACAAACCGCGTCTTCAGACGCGTACGAAGGAAAAGTACTAAATGAAGAGGTGTCTCAATCTGATGTATCGGTGTCGCCAGAGCTTATGGCGCGATTTAACGCTGCTGTTGCAGCATTAGATTCGAAAGCAGAAGGTGGCGCCCCCGCTGAAGAGCAAACAAGGGTGACGGTAAAAGATGAGCTACCCCGTGTCGACCAACTGCCTGTTCGCCTATTAACACGACTTCCTACCATGAATTTTAGCGCGCATATGTATGCGTCTCGTCCTGCCGATAGATGGGTGAGGGTCAATGGCCGTCAAATAGGTGAGGGCGACTGGATTGCTGATAGAGTGCAGATCGTCAATATTGAAGCGCAACGTGTAGTGCTTGCTTTCGAAGATGAAATTTTTACTATGGCGGCGTTAACCGATTGGTAATTACTATCTGTTAGTTCCAAAAAACACTAACAAGTGACCCGTCCTAAGCTAGGTTGACAGTTTTTAGGCCAGCTCTAGTAGCTGGCCTTTTCACTGGTAAAACTGTGTTTCTACAGCGGCATCTGATTGATGAAAACGTCTTTAAAGAATTTTGGTAAGTTCAAACTAAACTCTTCGGGGCGAACGCCTGACACAATCTCATCGTCGTACTGACTTAAATCAACGCGTTTCACTTCATTGAAATGCTGCGACGTCACGCTGTAAAAGGTCATAACGTGAGGGCTTACGGGGTCTTTAGGGTTGATTTTGCTAACAATACCTAATTTACCGCTCTTTAACCTCACCAAGGAGCCAACAGGGTGCACGCCAATACACTGGATAAATTGTTTTACCAATTCTTGGTCTAAGTTCTCTGTCGCAGTTAGTCGCTTTAGCGCCTGAGTAGGCGTGATACTGTTTTTGTGCGTACGATTAGATGTCATGGCATCGTATGCATCCACAATGGCAGCAATACGCGCGAACTCTGAGATTTCGTCACCAACCAATCCTCTCGGGTAGCCGCTTCCATCGACGCGCTCGTGGTGCTCTTCAATGATGCGTAGCGATAGGTCAGAAATATCGCCACACTGTTCAACTAGGTCAGCACCAATTTCAACGTGAGTTTTCATCACTTCCCAATCATCACTGGAAAATTCGCCTGTATTATTGCGAATTTCATCTGGCAGGGAAGACATGCCGATATCCATCAATAGGGCACCTAAACTCACTTGCTCTGTGGTATCTCTGTCATAGCCAAGAAACTCACAGAAAATGCCGCTTAGTACACTGCAATTAATACTGTGCTCAAGAAGGTACTGGTCGGTATCCTTGATCATAGTCAGGCAGCTCAGCGCATCTTTATTATCAAATACACTTTCGATCAGGCTTTGCGACAGCGACTCCATGGGAGACAAATCTTTTACCGCCCCATTTTTAAGCGACTTTAAAAAGCTGCTTTGAATGGCAATTGCGCTGCTGTAAAGCTCGTTGGCTTCGTTAATTGAATCACGACCCACTGGCTTAACAACCGGTTTAGTCACTTCAGGCTCTTTTTCTTTAGCTGGCTCGGGTGGCACAGCGGGCTCGGGCAGCTTAGATTTCGCAAGATCTACTTCGACGCTTAAAATACCTTTCGATTTTAGACTATCAATAATGGCTTGGGTTTTCACAATGCCTTTAGAGCGCATTTTAAGTGAACCTGTTTGTTCAAGTACTTGATTGACGTACATTCCTGGCTGCAAATCATCAATGGGTACCTGTTCTAGCATTATCTCTCCTGTGAGGCACAACGTTGCCATAGCCTTCAATTACAATAGAAACGAATAGTACGATATTCCAGTGAAAAAAGTGAGGAGTTTATTAGTCTTTAGTATAGCTAGAGTCGGCGAATGTAGGATTACCGAATTCGTGAGAAAACGCGTGACGTGTAAATGTGCCGAGAAGTTGCTTATGGCTCAAATCAGGTGAACTGATATTTTTATTGCGGATTGGTATTAGGCGTCTTGATGCGAAGTTAAGGTAGAGGCATAGATGAGAGAAACAAACAGGGTGCCATCTCGCGACAGCACCCATGTGTCATGCTAGGGCGTTGTTAAGCGCTAAAGCCCCACGCTTTCACAACCACGCGGGCTGTTTATCTTCGAAGGCTTCTATAGCACTTGTGAGTTCAAGCGTTTGACCGATAGCATCTAAGCCTTTAATAAGGTTGTTTTTGTGATGCTCAGCAATATCGAAGCTGAAGCTTGTATCGTTAAAACTTACTGTTTGCGCTGGAAGATCAACGGTGATCTTAGTTGCTGGATCTGCCTTCACTGCAGCAAACAAAGCGTCCATTTGCTCGCTTGATAATGCCACAGGCACTAGCTGATTATTAATGCAGTTGCCGTAAAAAATATCAGCAAAGCTGGTGGCAATAACCGTTTTAAATCCAAAGTCGGCAAGTGCCCACGGCGCGTGTTCTCGGCTTGAGCCACAACCAAAGTTTTCGCGAGCTAGCAACAGACTCGCACCTTTGTGCTCAGGCTTATTCAGCGCGAACGCTGGGTTTGGCTCTTTCTCTTCTAAATCCAAATAACGCCAGTCGTGAAACAAATGTTTGCCGTAGCCAGCACGTGTTACGCCAGTTAGAAACTGTTTTGGAATAATTTGGTCGGTATCGACATTGGCCTGATCAAGCGGCGCAGCAATGCCTGTGTGTTGTGTAAAACCTTGTTCAGACATAAGTTACTCCTGATAATCTCTAACGTCAGCAAAGCGACCGGTAATTGCAGCAGCGGCAGCCATTGCTGGGCTTACCAAGTGAGTGCGCGCCCCACGGCCTTGACGGCCTTCAAAGTTACGGTTACTGGTAGAGGCACATCTATCGCCTGCCACTAGCTTGTCGTCATTCATACCAAGGCACATAGAGCAACCTGGCAAACGCCACTCAAAGCCAGCATCGATAAAGATTTTATCTAAGCCTTCTGCTTCAGCTTGGCGTTTAACGTTACCCGACCCTGGAACGACAATCGCAGTCACTGAATCGGCGACTTTACCGCGCTTGGCGATTTGTGCCGCTGCGCGCATATCTTCAATACGACCGTTGGTACATGAGCCGATAAATACGTGGTTTACTGCAACGTCAGCAAGCTTTTCACCGGGTTTTAACCCCATATACTCAAGCGCTTTTACTGCGCTCTCTTTTTCAATCGGGTCACTGAAGTCTTCAGGGGCAGGTACCGGTGTGTTTACGCCAATAACCTGGCCTGGGTTAGTGCCCCACGTAACCTGAGGAGCGATATCTGCCGCTTCAAGTTCAACCACAGTGTCAAAGGTTGCGCCCTCTTCGGTATAAAGGGTTTTCCAATAAGCGACAGCGTCTTCCCAGTCTTGACCCTTAGGTGCGTATTCGCGGCCTTCAAGGTAGGCGAAGGTTTTCTCGTCTGGTGCAACAAGGCCAGCTTTCGCGCCAGCTTCAATACTCATGTTGCACACCGTCATGCGCTCTTCCATGCTCAAACCGCGGATAGCTTCACCTGCGTATTCGATAACATGGCCAGTAGCGCCAGCGTGGCCAATTTTGCCGATAATGGCAAGAATAATGTCTTTTGCCGTAATACCGACAGGAAGCTTGCCATTTACGTTGATAAGCATGCTTTTCGCGCGGCTTTGTTTCAACGTTTGCGTGGCCAATACATGCTCTACCTGAGAGGTACCAATACCAAATGCCAGCGCACCAAATGCACCGTGGGTTGCAGTGTGTGAGTCACCACACACCACCGTCATGCCTGGCTGAATTAAACCTAATTCCGGGCCCATTACGTGCACAATACCTTGCTTCTGGTGGCCCACTGGAAATAGCTGAATGCCGTGATCTTCACAGTTTTTTGCCAAGGTTTGTAGCTGAAGCGCATTCGCCGGACCACAGGCATCGATTGCCAATGAACGGGTTGAAATGCTGTGATCCATAGTACCAACGGTGCGATCAGGACGTCGTACTTTACGGCCTTTTTCATTAAGGCCTGCAAATGCCTGAGGTGACGTTACTTCATGAATTAAGTGACGGTCGATATAAATTAAGCTGTCTTCACCGATTTGGTCAATAATGTGGGCTTGCCACACTTTGTCATATAAGGTCTTGGCCATGAGGTTGTTTTACTCCTGCGCCATTAATTGTTTAACGATTTCATCGCCTACTTGCGACGTGCTTGCCGCTTGGCTGCGTTTGTCAGAAGGAAGTAACTCGCCTGTAAGTACACCTGCTTCTAGCGTTGCCACTACTGCCTTTTCAATTGCGTCGGCAGCATCATTCAAGTTCATGCTGAAACGCAGCATCATGGCGGCCGATAAAATTTGTGCGATAGGGTTAGCAATGCCTTGGCCTGCAATATCTGGAGCCGAACCGCCTGCTGGCTCATAAAGGCCAAAGCCTTCCTCGTTCATGCTTGCCGATGGCAACAAGCCCATAGAGCCCGTCATCATAGCGCATTCATCAGAAACGATATCGCCAAAAAGGTTTGAACACAGCATCACATCGAACTGCGCTGGGTTCTTCATTATTTGCATAGTGGCGTTGTCTATATAGATGTGGTCTAGCTCTACATCTGGATAGTCTTTTGCCACTTCTTCAGCAATTTCACGCCATAAGCGGCTGGTTACCAGTACGTTGGCTTTGTCCACCGACGTCACTTTGCCGCGACGCTTCTGTGCTGCTTCAAACGCTGCAATAGCAATACGGCGAATTTCACGTTTGCTATAGCGCATGGTGTCATACGCGAACTCTTCTTCGCCTTCACCTTCTCGGCCCTTAGGCTGACCAAAGTAAATACCGCTGGTTAGCTCACGCACAACTAAAACGTCTACGCCTGATTTAGCAATGTCTTCACGAAGGGGAGACAGGCTTTCAAGGCCCGGATAAATGCGAGCTGGGCGCAAGTTGCTGAACAGGTCAAAATGACTGCGAAGGGTAAGTAGTGCGGCACGCTCAGGACGTTGCTCTAACGGCAAGGTGTCCCACTTAGGGCCACCGATACTGCCAAACAATATCGCATCGGCTTGCTCACAGCCCAAAAGCGTTTTTGAGGGTAGCGCTTCGCCTTCAGTATCAATGGCGTAGCCACCTACAGGATATGCAGTACGGTTGAGGGTGACGTTAAACTTCTTTTCAACAGCATCTAAAACCTTATTGGCTTCCTGCATAACTTCTGGGCCGATACCGTCTCCGGCTAATACGGCAATTGAATACTGGCTCATTTATACTCCTGCAACGCGTTCTTGTTGATTTTTTTGCTGATCAATTTGATCGGCTAAATATGTGTTGTTTAATACAAAGATAAGGGCTTTAACGCCGGCTTCCACAATATCTGTAGCCAAGCCGATTCCATGGAAACGACGGCCTTTATATGTAGCGATAACGCTCACTTGCGCCAAAGCGTCGGCACCTTCACCTTTTGAATCTAATTTAAAGTCGACAACTTCTAAATCTTCGTGACCTAGTATAGACATGATGGCCTTATAAGCCGCATCTACCGGGCCGTTTCCAATACTAGACTGGGTAATCTCTTCAGTGCCCACTTTCATTTTAACGGTAGCACTTGGAATGATTTCACGGCCTGAATTAGCTTGAAGATAAAGCAACTGGAAGTGTGCTTGGTCGTGTTTTTGCTTATCGAAGAACAACAAGGCTTCAAGGTCGTAATCGTATACTTGGCCTTTTTTATCCGCTAACTTTAAGAATGCGTCATACACCGCTTCTAAGTCATAGTCTTCGGTTTTATAGCCAAGTTCGGTTAAGCGATGCTTAATCACATGACGGCCAGAACGTGACGTTAAGTTTAGGTTGTTCTTATTAATACCCACACTTTCTGGAGTCATAATTTCATAGGTATTTTGCGCTTTTAAGACACCGTCTTGGTGAATACCAGATGAATGGCTAAACGCATTTGCGCCAACAATGGCCTTGTTTGATTGAACTGGCATATTACAAAGCTGGCTGACTAGCTTAGATGTGCGCGATATTTCGGTAGAATTAATGTTAGTTTCAAAGCCCAACATGTTCTTACGGGTTTGCAAGATCATAGCAATTTCTTCAAGTGAAGCATTACCAGCACGCTCGCCAATACCGTTTATCGTACATTCAACCTGTCTGGCACCTTGCTCAACAGCTGCTAATGAATTTGCTACCGCTAAGCCCAAGTCGTTGTGACAATGCACTGAAATGGTTGCTTTATCGATATTTGGAACGCGATTAAACAATTGCTGAATAATACCGCCAAACTCTGTAGGTGTTGTGTAGCCTACGGTGTCCGGAATATTCACCGTCGTCGCGCCAGCGCTAATAGCGGCTTCAACCATTCGGCATAGGTAATCAATATGGGTACGCCCCGCATCTTCACAGGAAAACTCTACATCGTCAGTATACTTACGTGCATGTTTCACCGCGGCTACGGCCATATCTACAATTTCATCTTGTGACTTGCGAAGCTTGGCACCTACGTGAATCTCTGACGTTGCGATGAAGGTGTGAATTCTGAATTGCTCAGCAACGCTTAATGCTTGTCCGCATGCATCAATGTCACCCGGCAATGCGCGAGATAGGCCACAAACGATAGAGTTCTTAACTTCTTTTGCAATCATTTGTACAGAGCGAAAATCGCCGGGTGAAGAGACAGGAAAGCCTGCCTCAATGATGTCAACGCCTAACCGTTCGAGCGCCAGCGCGATCTGCAATTTCTCTTTGGCACTTAGGCTTGCAGGTAAGGCCTGCTCGCCGTCTCGCAATGTGGTATCAAAGATCTTCACTTGATTTGTCATGACGCTCTCTCAGTTGAATAGTTAAAAAAAAACCCGTGCTTGGCACGGGTTTTTGTGAAATTAAATCGCTGGTCGCAATCTACCCGTGCAGTCTGGCTGCCATAAGGAGTAGAGATAGAAGAAGGAAACGAATACGCATTTGTTGTTTCTTTGCTGACCAAGTTGATAGCGACAATGTACCCATGTGGCATGAAGAGGTCAACCATTGTTTACAATAATGAGTATATTTTTCGTGTATAAATACTTTCTTTTAATTATTTAGGATGTGTGTCCTAACGCTCTTGGTGTGAGAGCAACGTGACCAGTAACTACAGTTATTTATGAGGGGGTAATTATACTATAGATGGCGTTGGTTAGGATGTTTGTACTAAATTTGGCTGTGGAGGTGCAAAGGGGGTTGTGGTTTTTTATGCGAATATGCTGGGTTTTTATTCTTACTGAGGCTTTGTTACCTATTAAGCAGCGTAAAGTTCTTCCAGTTGATTTGAGTAGATAAGCGCATTTCGCGAAGGGATAAGGCACGTGGTGAACGCTTGGATTTAAAGCTCCATGCATGGCCACAGCATGCAGCGGTCATTATCGCCTTTGAAGGCCGCAGCAGTATTTTGTTTTGAACTGAAAGTGCCGTGGCCGCTTCCATTTCATCGCGTAGTGGAGTTGAAGAAATGCACTCCCCTGAATTGGCAAACCATCCATTTTTGTTCAGATGGAGCTGGGTATTGTCTTGGTTTACCATATCAATGGAATCAAGCTCAATGTGAGAGCCTTCCATATTTAAAATTAAAACAGGTACAACAAGACCATACCTAGCGTTTTTTCTATACCACGCTTCTCGCTTTTCTACATCGTCTAAATGATTAATGCCGGGGCACTTTGCAGATTGCTTGGCATACCAACTTCCATTATGGGTATCTGTTTTTAGCGGGGATGGATTGTTTGCGATGCCATTACTAATCATATATCGAGCAATAGCTTTCACGTGATAAGGAAGCCCGCCCATTCGACGCTTTAGCAGCGATAGGTTTTTTATCCCGCTATGAGCTAGAGAGACGATTTCTCTTTCATACAGAGCAGTACATATTTCATTGAATTGAGGGTGGCTTCCGCCGAGTTCACCAGCTTCACTGAAAAAGCCAACTTGGGAGTTGGGCAAAGAGTGGGAAAGTTTGTCGCCTGAAGCCATCGGGATTATCAAATACCTGTCTAAAGTTATTTAACCCTAGCAAGATTAAGCGCTTGTTGCTACACGGTTTCATTAAACAATGCGAAAAATAGACACAAAAAAAGCCGCTATAGAAAGCGGCTTTTCATCATAATCTCAGGCGTCAATTATTGACCTTTGATTTCGCTACGGCCTTTGTAAGTAGCAGCGTCACCTAGTGCTTCTTCAATACGAAGTAACTGGTTGTACTTAGCAACACGGTCAGAACGGCATAGTGAACCCGTTTTGATTTGGCCCGCCGCTGTACCTACTGCTAGGTCGGCAATAGTGGCGTCTTCAGTTTCACCAGAACGGTGAGAGATAACTGCCGTAAAGCCCGCATCTTTTGCCATTTTAATAGCGTTAAGGGTTTCAGTTAGTGAACCGATTTGGTTGAACTTGATAAGGATTGAGTTACCAATACCGTTATCAATACCGCGCTTAAGAATTTTAGTGTTAGTTACAAACAAGTCGTCACCAACTAGCTGTACTTTGTCGCCAATCTTCTTAGTTAGGCTTGCCCAGCCGTCCCAGTCGCTTTCGTCCAGGCCGTCTTCAATAGATACAATTGGGTATTGTGAAGAAAGGTCAGCAAGGTAATCGCCAAACGCTTCTGAATCGAAGCTCTTGTCTTCACCAGATAGTACGTATTTGCCTTCTTTATAGAATTCAGACGCCGCGCAGTCTAGTGCAAGGGTGATGTCTTCATTCATTTTATAGCCAGCGTTTTCAACGGCTTCTACGATTACTGCAAGCGCTTCAGCGTTTGAGCTAAGATTAGGGGCAAAACCACCTTCGTCACCAACTGCTGTATTAAGACCTTTAGCAGACAGTACTTTCTTAAGAGCGTGGAAGATTTCTGCACCCATACGTAGTGCTTCTTTGAAGCTCTTCGCGCCAACTGGCTGTACCATGAACTCTTGAATGTCTACGTTGTTGTCAGCGTGCTCACCACCGTTGATGATGTTCATCATAGGTACTGGCATAGAGTATTGGCCAGATGTACCGTTTAGGTCTGCAATGTGCTCGTAAAGCGCTAGGCCTTTTTCCGCCGCAGCCGCTTTAGCTACAGCAAGAGAAACTGCAAGAATTGCGTTCGCACCAAGGGTTTCTTTGTTTTCTGTGCCATCAAGGTCAATCATGATGCCGTCGATATCAGCTTGCGCTAGTGCGTCTTTACCGATAAGCGCTGGCGCGATGGTATCGTTAACTGCTGCAACTGCCTTTGTTACACCTTTACCTAGGTAACGAGACTTGTCGCCGTCGCGTAGCTCTAGTGCTTCGCGGCTACCAGTAGATGCACCAGATGGTGCTGCAGCACGGCCCATTACGCCTGATTCTAAGTATACATCTGCTTCTACGGTAGGGTTTCCGCGTGAATCTAAGATTTCGCGTCCGATAATGCGACTAATTTTCGCCATGTTTTTTCCTCAACAATTGAATGGGGTGCAACGGTAGAGAGCACCCCTTTTATTAGAAATTAGTGATTTTCTTTCTGGTATTTTCCTGCCGCAGCAACGAAACCAGTGAATAATGGGTGTCCATCCCGAGGAGTTGATGTGAACTCAGGGTGGAATTGGCCCGCAATGAACCAAGGATGATCAGGGATTTCCACCACTTCTACAAGTCGCTTGTCAGTGGACAAACCACTTACCTTTAATCCAGCGGCTTCGATTTGGTCACGCAGGTTGTTGTTCACTTCGTAACGGTGACGGTGACGCTCATAAATTTCGGCATTACCATACATCTCATGAACTTTTGTACCTTCAATAAGGTGACATAGCTGACTACCTAGACGCATGGTACCGCCAAGATCTGAGTTTTCTGTGCGAGTTTCAGTTGTTCCTGCAGCATCTAACCACTCAGTGATTAGGCCGACTACAGGGTAAGGGGTTTCAGAGTCGAACTCTGTGCTGTTCGCGTTTTCCATACCCGCAACATTACGAGCGAATTCGATAAGTGCTACCTGCATACCTAAGCAAATGCCAAGATAAGGGACTTTGTTTTCACGAGCATAACGCGCAGCAGCAATTTTGCCTTCTATACCGCGCTCACCAAAGCCACCAGGTACTAAGATAGCATCAAGTTGTTCTAGAATTTGGGTACCTTTGCTTTCCACGTCTTGTGAGTCAATGTGGTGGATGTTCACAGTCAGACGGTTTTTAAGGCCAGCATGCTTAAGCGCTTCATTAACAGACTTATAAGCGTCAGGTAATTCAACATACTTGCCTACCATGCCAATGTTAACTTCTGCAGTAGGGTTTGACTCTGCGTAAAGTACTTGTTCCCACTCAGATAAGTCGGCTTCTTCACACTCAAGACCGAAGCGGTCTACAACTAGCTGATCCATGCCTTGTGCTTTAAGTGCAGCAGGGATGCGGTAAATGCTGTCTACGTCTTTCAAAGAAATAACGGCTTTGTCAGCAACGTTTGTGAATAGAGCGATTTTCGAGCGCTCACTAGCCGGCAATGCACCTACTGAACGACAAACGAGAATGTCTGGTTGAATACCAATTGAGCGAAGCTCTTTTACCGAGTGCTGCGTAGGCTTAGTTTTTACTTCACCTGATGCTGGCATATAAGGTACAAGCGTTAGGTGCATGAACATAGCGCGTTCACGGCCTACTTCGGTACCTAGCTGACGAATAGCTTCTAAGAAAGGTTGTGACTCGATGTCACCTACGGTTCCGCCCACTTCAACAATAGCTACATCATGACCTTCAGCACCTTCAATTACGCGGCGCTTAATTTCATTGGTGATATGAGGGATAACCTGAATAGTTGCGCCAAGGTAATCACCGCGACGCTCGCGCTTTAACACTTCTTCGTATACACGGCCGGTAGTGAAGTTGTTGCGCTTAGTCATGCGGGTGCGAATAAAACGCTCATAGTGACCAAGATCAAGGTCGGTCTCAGCGCCGTCATCGGTAACAAATACTTCACCATGCTGGATAGGGCTCATAGTGCCCGGGTCGACATTGATGTAAGGGTCGAGTTTTAACATGGTTACGGTGAGACCGCGAGCTTCCAGAATTGCGGCCAACGATGCTGCAGCAATACCTTTACCTAGCGATGAAACTACACCACCGGTGACGAAAATATAATTTGTCATGCGAAACCTAGAACGTTTGGGTTGTATGGTAAATATAGGCTGAGTTTAGAACAAAACCAGCTACACTTTGGACGGGGCGATAGTATACGCAAATTCATGTGGGCAGACAATCAATTTGCCCACATGATGCGCAATTTATACGCGCTTAAGCTTGGTTTAAGATTGGCTCAGGCGCTTAAGTGTGTAGATAAGGTCTAGCGCTTGGCGCGGTGATAGCTCATCGGGTGACAAGTTTTCAAGGGCTTCTACTACCGGGTGCGGCTTATCAGGGAACAGCATTTCAGCTTGGCCTTTGGTATTTGATGGAGCTTTACCTGATGCGCTTGTTTTATTTGCACCTTTTACCGAGCTCTTCGCTACAAAAGCCTTGTCGTTGGCTTTCTCTGATCCGTCTTCTGTGCTGGTCATAAGGTGTGATGATTCCAACACAGCAAGCTTTTGTTGGGCCGCTTTTATTACCGCTTTAGGTACACCTGCAAGTTGCGCAACCTGTAAACCAAAGCTTTTACTCGCCGCGCCTTCTGATACGGTATGCATAAAGCGTATGGTATCTTCAAACTCCATCGCGTCTAAGTGCACGTTCACCACGCCACTTTGTGTTTCAGGTAGTTCAGTAAGTTCGAAATAATGGGTAGCAAAAAGGGTATAAGCATTGAGCTGCTTTGCTAAGTAACTTGCACAGGCCCAAGCCAGTGATAAACCATCATAGGTACTGGTACCGCGTCCTATTTCATCCATTAATACCAAAGAATTTTCTGTGGCATTGTTTAGGATGTTCGCCGTTTCTGTCATTTCAACCATAAAGGTTGAGCGACCTGAAGCTAAATCATCCGATGCACCAATACGGGTAAAGATGCGATCAAGCTTTCCTATGTGTGCATTTTCTGCAGGCACGAAACTGCCAATACAGGCTAATAATGCAATGAGAGCGGTTTGGCGCATATAGGTCGATTTACCGCCCATGTTCGGGCCAGTAATAATCAGCATGCGGCGCTCTTTGTCTAGCTGTAGCGGGTTAGCAATGAAGGGGTCTTTCATTACATTCTCGACAACAGGGTGGCGACCGGAATCATAAGTAAGCGCACATTCTTGACTCAAGTTAGGTCGATACCAATCAAGGGAGACTGCGCGTTCGGCAAAACAGCACAGCACGTCGAGCTTGGCAAGCGCTGCGGCGGTCTCAATTAAGTTATTTAAGTGTGGAGCAAAGTTGTCGAACAAGGCTTCATAAAGCTGCTTTTCAAGAGCAAGGGCAGCGCCTTGACTGCTTAGCACTTTATCTTCGTGCTCTTTAAGTTCTGGCGTTATATAGCGTTCAGTGTTTTTAAGGGTTTGTCTTCGAATATATTCAGCAGGCGCTAATGCACTGTTCGCTCGGCTAATTTCAATAAAGAACCCGTGAACCTTGTTGTAGCCCACTTTTAGCGTAGAAATACCCGTGCGCTCGCGCTCGCGTTGCTCCATAGCATCTAGGTAGTCGGTAGCACCTTGTGATAGCTTGCGCAACTCATCAAGTTCGGCGTTATATCCCTCGGCGATTACGCCGCCATCCCGTATTACCACTGGCGGGTTATCGATAATAGCATCGTTTAACAGGGCTTGAAGATCAGGGTAAGTGCCAATGGTCTCGCTAATACTTCTGACTTGGCCTGTATCGAATCGAGCTAGAGCATCTTGTAAGTCAGGCAGCGCATTAAATGCATTTTTTAGGCGAGCAAAGTCACGTGGCCTGGCTGAACGAAGGGCCAATCGCGCCATAATACGTTCTATATCACCAATGTGCTTTAGCGCTAGTCGAATATCTTCAGGGTCGTCATTAATAAACGTTTCAACAGCATCTAAGCGGCTGTGAAGTTCATGTTGATCGGTTAAAGGCGAGTGAATAACGCGCTGTAGCATACGACTACCCATGGCCGTAGTGGTGGTATCCATCACGCTGAACAGCGTATTTTCCTGTCCGCCCGACAAATTATGGGTAAGTTCTAGGTTCCTGCGGGTGGCGGCATCAAGCTGGACGCGGCTGTCTTGCTGTTCGGTTTGAATGCGTCGAATATGCGGCAATGCGGTGCGCTGAGTATCCTTTACATATTGTAAAACACAGCCAGCCGCGCCTAAGCCTTTAGTGACGCCTATTACTCCAAAGCCATCTAACGTTTTGGTTTCAAACTGTGCGTTTAATTGCTCTGTGGCGGTATCAATGTCGAATTCCCATTCAGGACGGCGTCTAAGTCCTTTGCGGTTTTCAACCAATGCTAAGCTTTCAAATCCTTCAGGATAGAGCAGTTCAGCTGGGTTAATGCGCTGAATTTCAGCAAGTAGGCTTTCATCGCTGTCACATTCAAACACAACAAAACGACCACTTGTAACATCTAGGGTTGCCAGCCCATAGTGCATACTGTGACCACAAACGGCGGCCAGAATATTGTCGCGACGTTCTTCTAACAGCGCTTCGTCGGTGACTGTACCGGGCGTAACAATGCGTTGTACTGCGCGTTCAACAGGGCCTTTACTGGTGGCTGGGTCGCCTACCTGTTCACAAATGGCTACTGACTCGCCCATTTTCACTAAGCGTGACAGATAGCTTTCTACCGCATGATAAGGCACACCAGCCATAGGAATAGGTTCACCACCAGATTTTCCTCTGGCTGTTAATGAGATATCCAGTAATTCAGCAGCTTTTTTGGCATCGTCGTAAAACAACTCATAAAAGTCGCCCATGCGATAAAACAGTAAAATATTCGGATGCTGCGCCTTAATAGTCAGGTATTGGCGCATCATAGGAGTATGTGATTCCAAAAAATGCCTCTGCGAATTTGTTGCTGGGTTTAATGCCTGTTGAGGGGAATAAATGATAAACTCACGCCCACTAAGATCAAGCGAAGATCTGATAAAGCACAACAGGTGTAATTAGGTATATCCAAATGAGCACAACATTTTCAACTGATTCGACAGCAAACGCCACCCCTTTAACGCTTGATAGCGCATTATCTGCGCAAGTTCAGGTGTTAGGCGACGCACTAAGGGAAAAAGGTTGGACTGTATCAAGCGCTGAGTCGTGTACAGGCGGAGGAGTCGCTTTTGCTTTTACCAGTGTGGCTGGCAGTTCTGATTGGTTTAACCAATCCTGGGTGACGTACTCAAACGACGCAAAGCAAAGCATACTGGGCGTAACAGAGCAGACGCTAAAAGAGTACGGCGCGGTGTCGAAGCAAACGGTAATTGAAATGGCAGACGGCGTGCGCCGTAATAGCGGAGCGCAACTTGTTGTAACGGTTAGTGGCATTGCCGGTCCTGGCGGTGGTAGCAAAGAAAAACCAGTGGGCACGGTATGGTTCGGCTTTTTATGTGGAGAACACGAAGCGCAAATTAAACAGGTGTTTAGCGGCAATCGCGACGAAGTACGTCAACACGCTATTAGCTTTGCGATTACTCACTTAGTTAAAATGTTGAGTGAAAATTAAAAACACTGGTTGAAACTGTATGCTTGTACAGTATAGAATGTGATCATTATTTGGTAATTTCATACAAGATATGGAAAACACCAATACAGAATTTAACCGCAAATCCTAGAGGATACATACGTGGACGATAACAAATCAAAAGCTTTAACCGCCGCAGTTGGCCAAATTGAAAAGCAATTTGGTAAAGGCGCTATCATGCGTTTAGGCGATAACCAAGCCATGGATATTGAAGCGATTTCTACTGGCTCACTTACCATTGATATCGCTCTAGGTATAGGCGGCTTGCCATGTGGACGAGTTGTTGAAATCTACGGGCCAGAATCATCAGGTAAAACCACGCTAACGCTTCAAGTTATTGCTGAAGCGCAGCGCAAGGGTAAAACCTGTGCTTTCGTTGATGCTGAACACGCCCTAGACCCGGTATATGCTGAAAAACTTGGCGTAAACATCGACGAACTATTGGTATCTCAGCCCGATACTGGTGAGCAAGCGCTAGAAATTTGCGACATGCTTGTACGTTCAGGTGCGGTAGATGTTGTTATTGTTGACTCGGTAGCAGCGCTTACACCTAAAGCTGAAATTGAAGGTGACATGGGTGATTCTCACGTTGGTCTTCAGGCGCGCCTAATGTCGCAAGCGTTGCGTAAGCTAACTGCAAACATCAAGCGTTCAAATACACTGTGTATCTTCATTAACCAAATTCGTATGAAGATTGGTGTTATGTTTGGTAACCCAGAAACTACAACCGGTGGTAACGCGCTTAAGTTCTACTCTTCTGTTCGTCTAGACATTCGCCGTATTGGTGCAGTGAAAGAAGGCGACGAGGTAGTGGGTAACGAAACTCGCGTTAAGGTAGTGAAGAACAAAGTTGCACCTCCGTTTAAGCAAGCTGAATTTATGATCCGCTACGGCGAAGGTATCAGCAAAGAAGCTGAGCTTATCGACCTTGGTGTTAAGCAAAAGCTAGTTGATAAAGCGGGTGCTTGGTATAGCTACAAGGGCGACCGCATTGGTCAAGGTAAAGCGAACGTAATGAAGTTCTTGAAAGAGAACCCTGAGATCGCAAACGAGATTGAAACTAAGATCCGCCAAGAACTTTTGCTTTCTAAAACAATGAAAGCAGAGGAAGCGGTACCTCAGCAAGAAGACGATGTGCTTCCTGAGTAAAATTAGCGCTTAACCGCATATTAAGAACCCACCGCTAGGTGGGTTTTTTTATGGCTTCATCAAAGGGTATATTAAGAAATATTTACTAACACTTAATGCAAGGCTGAAACTTGTACAACAAATAAAAACAAGGAATGCTGTAATAAATATTTGTAAGTACAGACTACTAGGGTGCAATGGCCATTACTGCCAAAGCTGGTTAGTACGCTAAAACAACTTTAAACAAATAGAACGGCATAATTTGCGGCTACAGCAAAGCAAGCCTACAACAATAATGAACGGTGCTACTGTTCACACGTGAGAAGAGGGAAGGGAAATGATTGAAATATCAGGCCTTGCTAAGCGTTTTGAGGTGGAGAACCCAAAAAAGCTTAGCGAACAGGAAAAAAAGGACCCGCGATTAAAAGGGCGCTATTTCCAGTCGGTAAGGGATGTGTCGTTTACGTGCGAAAAAGGACAGGTACTTGGGCTGTTAGGGCCAAATGGAGCTGGCAAAACAACTACACTTCGCATGCTTTCAACAGCACTAAAGCCTGATAGCGGAAAAGTTATCATTGGTGGTGAGGATGTGCTTTCTAACCCTAATATTGCCCGTAAAAAAATTGGCTTTTTATCTAGCTCAACGGGCCTATATGGTCGTTTGAGTGGCCGAGAGAATATTAGCTACTTCGGTGAGTTGCACGGTATTCCAAAAAATGTGATTAACGCGCGTATTGAAGAGTTGGCTGATTTACTCGATATGCAAACCTTCCTTGATAGACGTGCCGAGAATTTCTCATCAGGGATGAAGCAAAAAGTTTCTATTGCTCGCGCCGTTATACACGAGCCTGAACTAGTGGTGCTTGATGAACCCACAACCGGCCTTGATATTATGGCAACGAGTACCGTGATGGAATTTATTCAGCGCCTTAAAGATAAAGGTACCCCGGTTATTTTCTCTACTCACCACCTTGATGAGGTGCAAACCCTTTGCGACAAGGTGACCGTGATTAACCAAGGTGAAACGGTATTTAACGATTCGCTAGCCGCCTTTAGCGCTTTGTCTGGTAATGACGGGGCTGGCGGGCAAATGCATAAGAGCTTCCTAAAAACACTATCAATGGATTCTGAGGAGATGAGTAATGTGGTTAATCTTTAAAAAGGAATTCAAAGAACTATTACGGGATAAGAAAACCATCATATTCATGATTGGTCTACCGCTTTTATTATTCCCAGCTATTTTCGGTGTCGCGTTCTTTTTCATGAGTTCAGCGGCGGATAAAGCGGAAAATAAAATACTGAAATACGCGATAGTTGGTGAAGCTTACGCGCCAGCAATTGTACAGTCTTTTAACGACGCATCAGATAAATTCGAATCGGTTGCGATTGGCGATGAGACTGACTACGCTAAACTCATCAAAAACGAAACATTAGATTTTGTTTTGGTTATTCCTGAAACCTTTGATAGCGACGTTTTGCGTTCAGGTCAGCATAACATTGAGCTTTATCTCAACGATGCTGGTCTAAATAAGGTGATGGGGCGCGTATCCGATATCATTGATGAATATACCGATTCATTCCAACAAACCGCTTTTGCGCAGCTTAATCTAGATGAAACTCAGCAAGAGGCCTTGCTAAAGCCAATCAAGATAGAAAAGCAAAATGTCGCCGACGATCGCGAAGTGTGGGGTGAACGCTTAGGCGGTATGCTGCCATATTTCATCTTCATCTTGTGCCTTCAAGGCGCTATGGCCCCAGCGGCTGACTTAGGTGCCGGTGAGAAAGAGCGGGGTACATTAGAAACACTACTTATATCGCCCATGGACCGTCATAAGCTGGTACTGGGTAAATTCTTTACTATCGCTACTGCGGGGATAATTACTGCGCTTATTACCGTTTCTTCCATGGCTATATGGGGACTGGTGTTATCGCAAGGCATGGCCGTTGAGTTTGTGGTTAAGATCATGTCGATGATTGGTCTTGTGGACTTCCTGCTGATCTTTCTAATGTTGGTGCCAGTGGTGGCAGTTTTCGCCGCTATTCTACTATCACTTTCAATTTATGCTCGCTCGTTTAAAGAGGCGCAAAGCTACATGGGGTCACTTATTATGGTGGTTATTTTCCCTGTAATTATAGCCATGATGCCTGGTGTAGAGCTTAAAGGCGGCTGGGTTTGGGTACCGCTGACTAACGTTGCCCTAGCGATGAAAGAGCTGTTCAAAGGTACCATGGACTACTTTGCACTCTTTGGCATATTTACGTCTACCGCAGTGATCGCAACCGGACTGATTTTCTTCTGTATCCATTGGTTTAACAAGGAAAAGGTCCTGTTTAGATAGCAAAACTGCTTACCTAGCACCATGTGGATGTTTAGCATCTTTGTAATAAGCCTGCTAAAAGCGGGCTTATTCTTTGTGGCATCAAGGTTTTTTACAAGGTGGACAATTCAACACTCGAAGTGAAGGTTCAATACACTTTAGTTTTGTGTTTACTACACTTCAAAGTCGATACGCTTGATAATTCCCTCCCAACCAGGAGGGATTTTTCCTTGAAGTACATAAGAATAGGCAAGCAACTCGGCAATTACATAATACAGCGATTCAGGGATATCTTGCCCCACATCAAGGGTAGCAAGGACTTCGCTTAAGTAAGGGTCTTCATGAATTAATATCCCGGTTTCTTCAGCCATGGCGATAATGGCTTCCGCCAAATCTCCGTAGCCTTTTGCTACCACTTTAGGTGCGTTTTTCTTATCGCCACCGTCATATTTTAGTCCGATGGCGCGTTTTGTCTTTTGCGAATCAGTCATAAACGCTTTACCTAAACCCTAGTTTCAAAGATTTGATGAGGACGCGAATTTAATGTGTTCGGAATGTGGCCTCGCTGGTAGCTGGTGTTTTCAACAACCAGGCCGAGCGAAGTAAGACGTTTCAATGCGCCTAAGTACTTCATCGTTGGATGCATATAAGTCTAACGTAATGGTGCTTTTATCAATTTTTGATTTTGCCAAAACTTGTCCGCTGTCACCAATGTCCAGCTTCATCGTGATATTCCAAAGAGAACGTTGGCCTGCTTGTGCGTGCTTATTGTCTTGGCCACCCAGCTCTCGTTTTATCAAGAGTTCTGGTGGACTTTGATGTTGTGAAAGTGATGGCAATATATAATAGAAACTATCTTGCCCTTGAATACGGCTATCTACATTAGCAATTTTGTTTTGCTGGTGGCTACTTAGCAGCGTTTTAAGTTGAGAAAGCAGCTGTTGTCTGCCGTCTAACTGGTTCATGTCTTGGCTAACGCGACTTGGTTGAGTCGTTACCCCCATATTCGCTAACGTTTTTGAAACGATAGAGTCAGGCGCATCTATTTGCGTTTTTAAGCCAGGCTGACGCTGCATGGCACGCCCCGCTAGTGCTAATTGAACTAAGGCGACCAGCCCTTGAACGAAGCTGGAAGCGTTTACGGGTGAGGATAAGTTTATTGGTGTGGTAACCAGCGCCTGTGAGGATATAAGCTGCTGCAAGCGTTGCGACAATCCTTGCTCGTTCATATCGGGCGTTAGTTTTTTCGCGCCGTTTTTTACATCGCCGACAGCGCCTACGTTCTCGCCAGCTACGCTCTCGTTTGAATTTGAACCCGCTATAGTGACGTGACTATCTGAAACCACTGGTGGTATCTCTGCGCCTTTACCTTGTGTAGCCGCAAGTTGAGCAGCGATGTTGCTCAGTAAGCTATTTGATAAGCCTTTTGCATGTGAGCTTAACGCTTGTGCGATAGAGGCAAGTGATACAAGAGAAGATTTACTCCCACCGTCTTTTCTTTGCATGCCATTATTCTCTGCTGAAGCGGTTTCTTTCCCTTCCGTCAATATAGCTTTTGCTGTTGCTAGCAGTTGTTCGCTGGAAGGCTTAGGCGGTCCGATAAACTCTCCATTAGATATTTTGACTTGCGAAGGCTTCGCGTTGAGTGCATCAAGGCCTTTTAGGTGCTGCAAAATTTTATCGAAATGCTGGGCTCCATGTGCTTGAGGAGCGCCGCTGCCTGGCGGTGACTTTCCATTCTCAACAATAGCAACGAGTAGGCTTAATGCTTGGCTGGTACTGCCTGTTTGGCTCAATAATACCCGAGAAAGCGTACTAATTGCATTGTGAACATCGGTGCCTTTAAGCGATGTGGGAGCCGCTGCTTTTAGGTTTGTAATGGATGAAGAGGCTTCGAGCGAGCTATTTCCCGTGACGGCATCGAGCCCTTTCGCCGTCACCTTTGGTAATTGTGCCAGGTTAAGTTTATTTACCTGCTCCAGATTCAAAGTTGGAGCCGAAAGGGAAGGGGGCTTGTTCTGCGGTAAACTTATTTGTAATAACGCGCTTTGTTGCGCAGTGCGAATTGAGAGTTTGCTACCCGTTAAGGTTAACGCAGAAAGCACTTTTAACGCGCTGGTGTCTGCACCTGAACTTTGTAACAGCGCGTTAAGTTGTGGCGGGTTACTCAAGTTATGCTCAACAGCAACGCCGCCTTGCTTAAGAGCGCTGGAAATTAGCTGTTGCTGTAAGTTGGTACTTACATTTTTAAGGGTTATAGCGGCGAAATTATTGTGGTTGGCTCTTGGTGCAGCGCTTCCATTGGAAAAACCTTGAGAGATTTGCAGCGCGATTCCACCGTTGCTAGCTCGGCTTAGTCCTATAACAACCTGCTGGCCGACCAGCTTTTGAAGCGCTGCTTTCGCCGTGCTATCCAGCTTTTCAGTGTTTATGTCTGTAAGGGGAACACCCTCGTTTTTAGCCGTGGTGAGAATGAGTTGCCCAAAGTTTTCGCTCTTTGTAGAAATAGACAGCTGACCCTTAAGCGTAACGGCGGCGTTATTTGCAGCAAGCGCTTGTGCCACGGCTTTCAGTAATTCAGCTTTATCAGGCGCAGACAATGACGCGCCTTGTTGAGACAAACTTGTAGAAAGGAGTATTGCAGACTGAGCGCTTAACTGACTCTGCGGAGCATTTTGAACACTTTTCGTTTCTGGGTTTGACACCTGGTCTGAAGTTTGAGGCAGAAGAGCAATTTGCGCATTATGAATAGCGTGTTTGGAGAATTTAGCGCTAACTTCTGCGGGTAATACAACGTGCAATACTTGGGCGACCGACGGCGCTAAATTTGACGATGCATTACTCGATGTCATCGTTATCGATAGCACTCGTTCAGGCAAACGTTCAACTATCACTTTCGCCGCATTGTCTAAAACGGTAGCCTGCGAAAGCGCAGCGTTGGCAATCACAGGCGTTGCTCCTCGACTCGATCCTTGAGTAGTGGCATCTGTAGACGATAAAGCGGCCGAGACAGGCGACGTCGGGCCAGTTGTTTGATTTAGAGCGGCTGCCAATAGAGATGATAGAGGTGTTGTCATAATTGAGATATCGGCAATGTCGCGCTTTTCCTTACTTATTTGAGTATAGCAAAGCTCTGATTGGCAGTTTCGTTATTGACCAGTTGATAAGATGAAGCAAAAGAATTCATCCTTTAGGCGGAGGGATAACACTTACTCACGACGGATGGCTCTCAGGAAAAATTCCTTTGTCATTGAAGTAAATCATATTTAATTGGAATTCGCGACTGCGAAAAAGCGTTCATGTGGTAGACTAGCGCCATTTTTTAGAACCTCTTTTTAAGGTTGGAGTAGCCAGGTAGTGTTAGAGGCGCGCGAATTAACCTGCAGCAAACGAGACAGAACCCTTTTTGAAGGGCTTTCACTGGTTGTCGAACCCGGTGAGTTGCTGTATTTACGCGGTCCTAACGGTGCAGGGAAAACCAGCTTGCTGCGCATTTTAACAAGACTGAGTTCACCTGATTCAGGTGCAGTATTGTACAACGGCATGGACATTTCAGCGGACAAGACAGGTTATTACCAAGACCTTTTTTATCTTGGCCATAAAAGCGGAACTAACGGCAGTCTCTCTGCCCTAGATAATCTATCGTTCTGGCTAGCTCAACATAATGTATCGGTGCCTGTTAACACGCTTTTTGATGTATTAGAGAAAGTAGGGTTAGTTGGGCTTGAAGATGTGCCTGTTAGGTATTTGTCGGCAGGTCAACAGCGTCGTGTGGCGCTATCAAGACTATGGCTTAAGCCAGCAAAGGTGTGGATATTAGACGAACCGTTTACAGCGCTTGATGTAAAAGGGGGTCACTTACTTGAAACAAGTATGAAAGAGCACGTTAGTCGCGGTGGTCTTATTATTACCACTTCGCATCAACCACTGTCAGAAACCGCAGGGGAACACCGCGTATTTGATCTGGAGTACCGCTTTTAATGTCACTTTATCAAGGTATTTTTAAACGCGACATGCACATTGCGTTCAAGCAAAAAGCGGAATTGGTGCAACCACTGATGTTTTTGCTAATGGTGGTGACCTTATTTCCCTTAGGCGTTAGTCCGTCTCCCGACACCCTTCAACGCATTGGACCAGGGGTAATATGGATTGCGGCAATTTTGTCATCACTCATGGCGATGGAAAGGCTTTTTCGCGATGACTTTCAAGACGGGTCGCTAGAGCAGTACATGTTATCTGGTATGCCATTACCAGCGGTGAGTGCGGTAAAAGTGGCTGCCCATTGGCTGGTTAGCTTTGTACCATTATTGCTGTTGTCTCCGCTACTAGCCTTGTTTTTGAATTTAACGGTCGATATGTATATTGCCCTTGTCTTAACCTTGATATTGGGGACGCCGTTACTTTCCTTAATTGGTGCCATTGCAGTAGGGCTTACCGTTGGATTGCAAAAAGGTGGAGTGCTGTTGGCACTGCTACTTATCCCTGTCTTTATTCCGTTACTGATATTTGCCACGTCGGCTGTGGATTCTGCCGCACTGCAATTACCTTATCATGCGCAACTTGCTATTATTGCCGCCATGCTTTTATTGGCTGCGGCATTGGCACCGTTTGCCATCGCATATTCTTTAAAAGTGAGTCAAAACTAATGTGGAAGTTGTTACATCCCTACGCAAAAACAGAGCGAGCCTATCAGCTTTGTTTAACTTTACAGCCTTGGTTTTGGGTTGGCGCTCTAGCGTGTTTAAGCGTAGGTACCGTGTGGGGGCTGGCCTTTGCGCCTCAAGATTATCAGCAGGGCGATTCATTTAGAATCATCTATATCCATGTACCTAGCGCCATTTTGTCTATGGGCACTTATGTCGCTATGGCAATTGCAGCATTGGTGGGTATGGTGTGGCAGTGGCGCACTGCCTATATGAGCATGATTGCTATGGCGCCTATCGGCGCAGTAATGACGTTTATCGCTTTATTCACGGGCGCCGCTTGGGGCAAGCCAATGTGGGGCGCTTGGTGGGTGTGGGATGCACGCCTAACTTCAGAGCTTATTCTGCTTTTCTTGTACATGGGCGTGATTGCGCTTTATGGTGCGTTTGAAGATAAACAGCAGGCGGGTAAAGCCGCAGGCGTGATGGCGCTGGTGGGCGTAGTAAATATTCCTATTATTCACTACTCGGTAGAATGGTGGAACACGTTACATCAAGGCGCGACCATTAGTAAATTCGATAATCCTTCGATTGCTCCTGAAATGCTGTGGCCACTGTTAATTAACTTGCTGGGTTTCGCGTTTTTTATTGGCGCGGTAACGACAGTGCGTTTACGTAATGAAATTGTGCTCAGAGAGATGCACAGGCCTTGGGTACAAGCCTTGGCATTAGAGAATGTGTCGAAACAGACCAGCGGCTCACCTAACGTTGATTTAAAAGAGGGCAGTTAAGATGCAGTTTGAATCCTTTGCCGATTTTTTAAATATGGGTGGCTATGCATTTTATGTATGGCTGTCGTTTGGCGTTACGTTCTTAGCAATGGGTATTATCGTTATTCAGAGTTTTATTAAGCACAGCAACCTTTTAAAGCAGGTTGTGGTGGAACAAGAGCGCAAAGCGCGAATTAAAAAAGCGCGACAGCAACAACAAGACAGCATGTAGTATTGATGCGAAAAGTGAACTTAGTATTCATTTGCGTTTTTATCGTTTATTAGTTTTTTCGAAGTGAGAGTTGCATGAACCCGAGACGAAAGCAGCGACTAGCCGTAGTGGGAATTATCGGTTTTTTAATAGTAAGTGCAATTGGATTGATGCTTTACGCCCTAAACGACAGTATTGATCTTTTTTATACGCCAAGTGAAATTATTGAAGGTAAAAACGGCCAGAAACCGCAGGTTGGCCAGCGTCTTCGTATAGGCGGGATGGTGGTGCCTGGTAGTGTAAAAAGGGATCAAGAAAGCTTAGCGGTGAGCTTTGACCTTATCGATACCGGCCCAACGGTTACCGTGACTTATACCGGTATCTTGCCTGATTTGTTCCGTGAAGGTCAGGGCATTGTGGCAACCGGAGTGCTCACTGGTGCAAGCAGCATTAAAGCGCAGGAAGTACTAGCGAAGCACGATGAAGAGTACATGCCTCCTGAGCTTGCTGAGAAGATGAAAGGCATTAAACACGTTAAACCTGAAAATATGCCTTCCTACGAGTCGAGTACCGGCAGCGGAGGCAAATAAATAATGGTGCCAGAGATTGGAAATATTGCGCTGACGCTTGCGCTAGTGCTCTCTATATTATTGGCCGTTTATCCGCTATGGGGGGCTCACCGTCAGCACGAAGCGTTAATGGCAACGGCCAAACCGCTGGCGATAGGCTTGTTTACCTTCACGCTTATCGCCTATGTATGCTTAACCTATGCCTTCGTGACTGACGATTTCAGTGTGGCGTATGTTGCCCAGCACTCAAATAGTCGACTTCCTATTTATTATAAAATTACCGCCGTGTGGGGCGGCCACGAAGGCTCATTTCTGCTGTGGGTGTTGATGCTTTCCATATGGACAGTAGCAGTGGCGATATTCAGCAAGGGTATTCCTCTTGCTATGGTTGCAAGAGTGCTGTCGGTGTTGGGAATGGTGGGCATCGGTTTTTACTTATTCATGCTGCTTACCTCAAACCCGTTCAACAGCATGCTGCCGTTTTTCCCGGTAGATGGACGAGATCTTAATCCGCTGCTGCAAGATTTTGGCATGATCATTCACCCGCCTATGCTTTACATGGGCTATGTTGGCTTTTCTGTTGCGTTTGCTTTTGCAATTTCAGCTCTAATTTCAGGCCAGCTAGACTCAACGTGGGCACGCTGGTCAAGGCCCTGGGTTATTTCTGCCTGGGCGTTTCTCACCGTGGGCATTGCGCTAGGTAGCTGGTGGGCGTATTACGAACTTGGCTGGGGTGGCTGGTGGTTCTGGGATCCAGTAGAGAACGCCTCTTTCATGCCTTGGTTGGTCGGTACTGCGCTAATGCACTCGCTAGCCGTAACCGAAAAGCGAAAGGCGTTTAAGTCGTGGACCGTACTGCTTGCTATTGCCGCATTTAGTTTGAGTTTACTTGGCACCTTCTTAGTACGTTCTGGAGTGATTGTTTCGGTACACTCGTTTGCAAGCGATCCTACCCGAGGCTTATTTATACTGGGAATCTTGATTGTACTTAGTGGCTTTGGCTTGCTGCTTTACGCTATGCGAGCGGCTGCACTTAAAAGCCCTGGCCGCTATCAAGCATTTTCCCGTGAAGTGTTGCTAATGGGGAATAATGTCTTTTTGTGCGCAGCAACACTGGTTGTATTGTTGGGTACACTACTGCCACTTGTACATAAAGAGTTAGGCCTAGGCAGTATTTCTGTAGGCGCTCCGTTCTTCAATCAAATGTTCACCTTATTGATTGTGCCATTCGTACTAATGCTAGGTCTTGGGCCGCTTACGCGCTGGAAACAGCAAAAAGCCAGTGAGTTACAAAAACAGCTATTAATCGCTGGCGGTATTGCACTAAGTGCAGGTGTGTTAGTGAACTTTGCCTATGATGAACCAACCTATATGGGCGTTTTAGGCATGATATTAGTGTTTTGGATCCTAGTCACTACGGTGCAAGAGGTGATGCAGCGCTTATCGGCTATGCCATCAGGTAACAGTGATAATGTATCGGTGCTAGTTAAACTTCGCAAGCTTACGCCAAGTCACTGGGGAATGGTGCTGGGCCATGTGGGTTTTGCTATCTGCATTATCGGTATTACCCTTGTTTCAAACTACGAAATGGAGCGGGATGTTCGCATGGACATCGGCGATACCGTTTCTCTTGGCGGTTATGACTTTAGCTTTAGAGATGTCGTCAAAGTTCAAGGTCCGAACTTTGAGGCGGACAAAGGCGTATTCGACGTTTATCAAGACGGTGAATTGATCGCGCATCTAGAGCCAGAAAAGCGTTTGTATATCGTACAGCGTATGCCGATGACTGAAGCCGCTATTCACTCAAATCTCGCAAGGGATTTGTTTATCGCTATGGGTGAGCCTTTGGACAATGGTGCATGGGCCATCCGTATTTACATTAAACCGTTTGTTATCTGGCTATGGGCTGGCGCGGTAGTAATGGCGATAGGCGGTATCTTTTCTATTAGCGACAAACGTTACCGCATGGCTAAGGTTAAGAAGATAAAACGTGTATTTGGTGGGAAAAGTGAGAACGACGCAGAGCAATCTCGTGGTCAAGTATCCACTCCATCAAATACGTCAGTGAAAGGAGGCGCATAATGAAAAAAGCACCACTCGTTGCTATTCCGTTAGTGTTGTTTTCTTTGCTGGTCATTTTTCTGTTTAAAGGGCTTTTTTCTGACCCCAGAGAGTTAGATTCTCAGGTTCAGGATAAGACGCTACCTGCATTCTCACTGCCAGACCTGATGAAACCAGAGGTGACCTATACACCTGAAGATTTAAAAGGCAAGGTAACCATATTAAATGTATGGGGTGTATGGTGCGTGACCTGCGCTGTTGAGATGCCGTACCTTACTCAGCTAAAGAACGAACAAAACGTCCACATTGTAGGATTGTATTTTGATCAGGACTTAGACCCAGACTTTGGCACAAAAACACTGAGCCGTGTTCAGCAAGAAGTTACCGACATGCTCAGCCGTTACGGTAACCCTTACGCGTATAATATTTTTGATGTCTATCGCGATACGTCGCTCGACCTTGGCGTAACAGGAGCGCCAGAACACTTTGTTATCGACGCTGAAGGCATTATTCGTATGCACCACATAGGCGATATTAACGAGCGTGTTTGGAACTCCAAAGTTGGCCCGCTATATAACAAGTTGGTGGCAGAAGCATCTGGCAAAACAGGCAATGGCAAAAAGGTAGATGTAGATGCAGTTATGGCCTCAGAGCCTACATTGTCGAACACGCTTAATGAAAAGAATAATCAGAGCTCCGCAAGTGCACAGGGAAGGGAATGATTATGTTATTAACTACCTCTCTCCACAGATTCGCAAACGCTAGAGCCATCGCGCTTAACGTTTTTGCACTGCTGTTTGTGTTTAGCGCTTTTTCAGTAAGTGCAGCTGAAGATAAGTTTTCTTTCGACACGCCAGCTCAGCGTGAAAGCTTTTTAAAGCTTACCGCCGAATTACGTTGCCCTATGTGTCAAAACCAGAATATTGCTGATAGCGATGCCATGATTGCTCACGACATGCGCCGAAAAGTGTACGCGTTACTAAAGCAAGGCAAAACAGAGCAAGAAGTGATTGATTTTATGAAGTCACGCTATGGTGATTTTGTGCATTATCAACCGCCAGTTACAGCTGCGACTTTGTGGCTTTGGGCTGGCCCTGTTTTGTTTATTTTTATTGCCCTAATTGTGGTGATTCGCCGCAAATCGGTAACACCACCGGAAGATATGGCCGCTAAGTTAGCTAAAGCTGATGAAATGTTGGAGCGAGAGAAAGAATGAGTTGGTCTGAGTTTTATATTATTGTTTCAGGCTTAATTACGCTTGTTCTACTAATTGTCGCTTTCCCATGGCTGCGTAATAAAAATCACGCAAAACAAGACAGTTTAAGCAATACACAAATTGTTAAGCAGCGTCTTGCGGAGCTTGACCGCGAAGTGCAAGAAGGGCTCATTAGTGAGCACGATAAGCGCCAAGCTGTTGATGAACTCAAGCTTGCGCTGGTAGATGAAAGCGCATTTCAATCTCATAAAACGGGTAATGCAAAACTTCCGCTCGCGATTGGCGCCGTGCTTGCGATAGCCTGTGGAGTGATTGTATATGCGCAGGTAAACCAAATGGATCGTGTTACCCAGGCAAGCCAAGCTATTGAAGCGCTGCCCGAATTGAGTCAACAGCTTGCCAGCGGTAATGCGAATAACCTGACCCAACAAGACATTGCTAGTCTTGCTCTTGCTATACGCCAGCGTTTGAGAGAAGAGCCCGAAGACGACACGGGATGGATGTATTTTGGCAGATTGATGCTGAGTATTGGTCAAGAAGTGCAGGCCATTGAAGCTATTGATAAAGCGGTGAGTTTGGCGCCGTCTAATTCAGCTAATCGCATTACGCTTGCTCAAGCCTTGATGACCACAGGGGATGTCAACAACTTGGAACGTGCGCAATCTATCTTGTTGGGCTTGCTAAACGACAATCCAGCGAATGATAATCTTGCGCTGATGATGGCGGTGGTCTCTGCTCAGCTTGGCGATCTTGAAAATACTCAGCGTTTTTATAAGCAAGTTGAAGGTAAGTTACCAGCAGATAGCGACATGGCGCAGCGTTTAGTTGCGCGTATAAAAGAGCTACAAGGGAATACCAGTGCAATGGCAGCGCTACAAAATACAGCTGCTGAAATTACTGATACATCAACAGCGCAAAATGCCAGTAGCGAAGCGAAAAATGCTAGTAGCGAAGCGCAAACCGGCTTTAATATTACGGTAAATTTATCTGACGACGCTAGCACTAAAGCGCCTAAAGATGGTTTCTTGATAGTGTTCGCCCAAGATGCGAACTCTGACAACAAAATGCCTGCAGCTGTGGTTAAACTGCCGATAGATGACTTCCCTGTTTCCGTTACTCTAACCACAGAGAACGCAATGATGCCACAATTCACTCTAGCCACGCTTTCTGATGTGGTGGTTACCGCAAGACTATCTAAAGATGGTAATGTGGCAGTTTCAAAAGGCGAATGGCAAGGCAGTGTGAACGCAAGCGTTACTGCCAACGAAATATCTTCACTAAGCGTTATTATTGATAAGGAATTATAAGTATGGAACTGTCTAAATCACTCGCAACCGGGTTGATTATTGCCGCAAGTCTTTTAGGTGGCTGTGCGAGTAACCATACGCAAGATCAAGCTCAAGCGTATTCTCAAGACACTGGATCGAACGCACCAGTAGTGGATACTTCAGACCCTCGTGATCCGTTCGAGCCGGTTAACCGTGAAATCTGGGACTTTAACTGGGATGTGTTGGATGCCTACATCTTACGCCCAATAACCGTTACCTACGTGACTGTGATGCCTCAGCCTGCGCGAACTGGTTTGGTGAATATCACGGACAACCTACAAGAGCCTGCGAACTTTTTGAATAATATGTTTCAAGGCAAGGTTGATGATGGCTTAGATAGCTTGGCTCGTTTTTTAATTAACACCACAGTAGGGCTAGTTGGCACGTTTGACGTTGCGTCAAAAATTGGCATTGAGCGTAAACGCGAGCAGTTTGGTGAAACTCTAGCTGTATGGGGATTAGATACTGGGCCTTTCTTAATGCTGCCGTTTTTAGGCCCAAGCGATCCGCGAAGCTTCACCGGTGATTATGTTGACGGTTTTGCGTTTCCAATGTCGTTACTCGAAGGGTCTGTAAACTTAGCGCGTATTGGCATTTCGGTACTTGAAACACGAGCTCAATTACTTGATCAAGAGGCGCAGCTTGAGCAGTCTGTTGATGACTATGCTTTTGTGAAAAATGCTTACTTTGAAAACTTGGAGTTTCGCGTTACCGACGGTAAAAGCGGCGATAAAGCCATTGATGATGAGCAGCTAGATGACTTTGCTGATTTTGAAGCAATGCTGGAAGACAATGACTTTGATAGCTATGAAGAAACGTCGGAAGAAGGTGTTGATGAGTCGACAGATTCAGAAGATTCGTCAGTTGATGTCAGTGAGAAAGCTAAGCTAAAAGAAAAAGACGCCAAGTCGAAAGACGGCAAATAGAGCAAGAGTAATAATTAAAACGATGTTGGATAAAGTTCGGGGCAGGGTTTAGTTATTGTTATCTAACCTCAACTTCAACGTCACTCTAGCTATAAATGCCTGCACAAAAAAAGCCATGCTCAACAGCATGACTTTTTAGTTCTGGTAATTTGAACAGGCCTATCGGCAGCGTTCAAACGACAAGCTAATCCTTTGGATAGCCCATCGGGTTTTGTGACTGCCAGTTCCATGTGTCGGCACACATGTCTTCCAAGCCTTTTTCTGCATGCCAGTTAAGCTCTGTAGCAGCTTTTGTTGGGTCGGCATAACAGGCTGCTACATCGCCGCTTCTACGCGGTGCAATCTTATAGGATACGGTTTTACCCGAGCCTTTTTCGAAAGCTTTGATCATTTCGATGACTGAATAACCCTGACCTGTACCCAGATTGTATTTGTCTAAGCCCATGTTAAGGTTTAAACGATCAAGTGCTTTCAAGTGACCATTGGCAAGGTCAACAACATGGATATAGTCGCGAACGCCTGTGCCATCAACGGTATCGTAGTCGTCACCGAACACGCTTAGCTGCTCTAGCTTACCGGTAGCAACCTGAGAGATATAGGGCATTAAGTTGTTCGGAATACCGTTCGGATCTTCACCGATCTGGCCAGATTCGTGTGCGCCAACGGGATTGAAGTAGCGAAGCAATACAATGTTCCACTCGTTGTCCGATACGTAAAGATCGCTAAGCATGTGCTCAACCATAAGCTTCGACATACCATAAGGGTTTGTCGGGTGGCCTGTGGCCATATCTTCACGTAGCGGTAGCGATGTTGGATCGCCGTAAACCGTTGCAGATGAGCTAAACACAATATTCTTTACATTGTGCTTCTGCATAGCTTTACATAGCGTTAGCGTGCCGTACACGTTGTTTTCATAGTATGAAAGTGGCTTTTGCGCAAAGTGAATAACGGCATAAATGTTATGCTCGCTGAATATGTCATCTAACACGGCGGTATCGCGAATGTCACCTTGAACAAAAGTAACCGACTTGCCTGTTAACGCTTCTACGCGACGAAGTGATTCAGCACTTGCGTTTGCAAGGTTATCCAGCACTACAACACCGTAGTTTTGTTCAAGTAACTGTAAAACTGTGTGACTACCTATATAGCCTGCACCACCAGTGACTAAGATGGTCTTCATGCATTCTCCTTGCTAGACGGTTGCGCAATGTATTTAGCGCAGATGGAATATTGAATAGGTTTTACAACCAATGGATAAATTAAAAATACCACAAAAGCCCACAGTAACGAGGTCCAATTTGACGCGGTTTGAAGAATAAATGCGAATACGGGGACAATGACGAGTAACTTTAGCACATTCAGTAAAGTCTTCTCAGGGACAGATAGCCGCTTTGCGGCCTGATCAAGCAACTTAACGCGCTCTGTCAGTGGAAGACCTTTTAAGGCAGGAATGTCTCTGGTAGAAAAATAAAACTTCATAGGTTTATGCAAATGCCCTTAATAAAAAACCGCCGGAACGTTACGTTGCGGCGGTTATTGTAGGGTAATTGGTCAGCACTTAAAACATGCTAACAATAAATTACGCTTTTTGTTCAATACCTGCTTTTTCCCAGAAACGAGATTTAAAGCTCATTAAACCAATCACGATGGCAATGGCGATGCTAAATAGGGCAATCTGAAGATACAGGTCTGGCATTTGCTCTACGTTTTCTGGGTCGAAGTTACCTGAAAGTAAGCCAGCAATGATGTTACCAATAGAGTAAGTCAGTACGAATACCCCCATCATTTGCCCTGCGAAACGCTTAGGTGATAGCTTACTTACTGCACTTAGTGCAACAGGGCTTAGGCACAGCTCACCAACAGTGTGTAAGAAGTAAGTGGTAACAAGCCACATAGGCGCAACTTTAAGGCCTTGTGCAGCATATTGAGACGCCATAAACATTACTAAGAAGCCCGACGCCATAATAACGATACCTACGGCACACTTAATCGTGTACGACGGGTCAATCATTCTTTTAGCAAGGTTAATCCAAAGGGCAGCGAAGAAAGGCGACAGGATGATTATAAATAGCGAGTTTGAAAGCTGGAACCATACTGTTGGGATAGCGTCCATCCCGAACCAAGATGTAAGTAGCGAGCCGCTTTCAAGTACGCGGTCGGTATAGTTCTGTGCGAATAGGTTGAGTGAAGAGCCAGCCTGTTCGAAACCAGACCAGAAACATGCTGAAGCGACACACACTAAAAACAGCGCCCACATGCGCTTCTTCTCGTTGTCGCTTAGCTGGCCTTTGAAATAAATGAACCCGAAGTAAAGGAAGAAGATTGCGGTAAATACGATGGCAACTTGTTGAGCAAGGGCAACTGGCTCAATAACGATAGTGCCCATGTGTGCAAGCACAATTACCACAACAGCAAGTGCAATCACTGCCCATACGCCCATCCATGCGCGCTGTTTAGCCGCACCTTGATATGGGTTTGCAGGAGCAACAGAATCAGCCGATAACGAACGGTTGCTGAAGTAATATTGAATTAGGCCGATTGCCATACCGATGGCAGCTGCACCAAATGCATAGTGCCAGCCCCAGTTTTCCTGTAAATAACCGGTAACTAGGTAGGCGATGAGTGAACCGATGTTTATGCCCATGTAATATAGCGCATAACCACTGTCACGACGGCCGTCGTCGTCGCCATATTGCTGGCCAACCATCGCAGAAATATTAGGTTTTAGTAAGCCAGTACCCGAAGCAACAAGGATAAGGCCCACGAAGAAAAGGTTTTGCAAGTCTATGGCGAGTACCACGTGGCCTGCGAAGATGATAATACCGCCATACCATACGGCGTTCTTACCACCAATTAAGCGGTCCGCTAACCAGCCGCCCGGTAAACCTAGGAAATATACCGCACCTGTGTATAGGCCGTAGATAGCGCCAGCGGTTGCAACAGTAAAGCCCAAACCCTGCGTTTGTAAGCTCGCGGTCATGAAAAGAACGAGTAACGCGCGCATTCCGTAATAACTCATGCGCTCCCACATTTCTGTAAAGAATAGCGTTCTTAGGCCCCCTGGATGGCCGAAAAAGCTAGTATCGTTAGATGGTTTCATAATTATATTTTAATTCCATATTGCTTATGGTTGTTATTGTAGAGCACTTATAGGATAGGCTCTTTGATAGTAGTCCGTAAGGCGGATAGCTTCTTATACTAGAGCTTGCTTAAAGACACAAGATTTGGGCGACAAACTTCATTAAAGCGGTGTCAACCGACTAAGTCTTGAGCGACTTAGTCGATTAAACTGTTGGCTTGCTAAACAGTTGGAGGCACTAAAGCTCGCGGATAGTAGCTACTACAATTCGTACTATTCCGTAAATAAGCAGCAATGACACACCAAAAAGAACAAGGTTATAGATAACCGTGGGGTAAGCATTATCATCTGGAAGGGTAGGTGATTCTACGGTTACCAAATGTTGCAGTTTTTGGTATGCCTCTACGCGCGCGTTTTCTAGTGTAATCAACGATGAAGAGTACGCTTGAATAGCCAATTGAAGCTGCACCTGAAGGTTACTGTATTGCGCCATTAATTCACTGACTGACAGGGCTTCACTTTCTCCTTCAGCAGTACTAATTCGCTCCTTCTGTTTTTCAACTTCTTTTTGTAGAGCAGCTATTTCACGCTTAATGTTAATCACTTCTGGTGCGACGTTAGACATCATGGTCGACATTGTGCTCAGCTCAGCTTTTTTCTGGGCGAGGGTTGCCTCCAATGAAAAAGCGATTTGCTGAAACGCTGCACCTTCGGCAGTAGGGTCGAGCACGTTGTATTTGGATTGAAAGGCTAAAATTTCAGTTTTTGCTTGTTGAAGCTTTTGTTCAACAATCTCATGTTCACCTTTCGCAAAAGTAAGCTTTGACTTCGCTAAGTTGTTATTGATGTTATTAATAAACTCTTCCGCTTTATCAACAATAGCTTGGTTTATTATTTGCGCATATTCAGCGTCGAAAGCGCGAGTTCGCAAACTAATGACAGAAGATGCCGAATCCACGCTAACTTCAATATGGTTCAGATAAAACTGATAAAAGTCCTCTTGCTTGTGTGAAGACGATAGACCACTAAACATGTCTGCTTTATCTGACATGTAGTGTTCACGAAGCCCTATTGTTTCATCAAGGTACTTAATCATATCGGCAGATTGAATATACGCTTCCACTAGCTGACTTTCAGTACCGCCAGATGCACCAGGTACACCTGCAGCCATAAGCAGGGATGAAGGGTCGAAGCTACTGCCGCCGTCACTTGATTTTACAATAAGTTGGCTTTTACTTTCGTACTGTGGTGCAGCCCATAAAACGAGGTATAGGGCGTAAAGTACCCATGGAAGTGCAAGCAACAGCACCTTGTGCTTGCTGAGAAGGGCATTGAGCTGTGTAAGAGATTTTTCCACTGTGATTTGAACCTATTTAAGAGATTTCTTATTGTCTGCATCCTGCGTATAAACGTCGATGCCTTCTTCGAGATCGTGATAATAAGTAAGTTTGCCTTCATCAATGATAACGGCAGACGTACAGAACTCGCGGATTTGGTCAAGTTCATGGCTTACCATGATCACGCCCGCTTGTTCACTTTTTTCTTTTAGCGATAAACGCGCTTTTTTTCTAAAAAGCGGATCGCCTACAGATGTCGCTTCATCGATAAGGTAAATATCAAAATTAATATTCATGCAGCACGCAAATACGAATTTGGCGCGCATACCTGAGGAGTATGTGCGCACGGGAAGGTCGAAGCGTTTACCTAACTCGGCAAACTCTTGCACTTTTTCTTCGTACTCTGGAAGCGATTTGACGTTGTTAATTCGGCCCACGAAACGCGTATTTTCACGCCCGGTCATTTGTGGGTGAACACCTGTTTGAAGAGCAACCGGCCACGACATGGATTTATTCGTCAAAACTCGGCCTTTGTCTGGGTATTCACTTTTGGCTAGCATTCGGAAAAGAGTCGACTTGCCCGCGCCATTTTTACCTAAAATTGCGACGTTATTTTCCGTAGGAAAATCAAAATTCAAATTCTTGAAGATATATTGAGGGCCCATTTTACTGGGGTAGCTCTTAGTCAGATTCTCTATTCTTATCATCGTGACAATACCTTCTTCCATGTGATGTGGTAGAGCGAAAGGCTTAGGAAGAGAGTTACAGTTGTTATCTCTAAAATGTAACTAATATTTACCCCATGTTGTCCATATGATTCGAAACATGCAAATCGTGCTAATTCATTAAAGTGCACCAACGGATTCCAAGTTAAGTAAGGCCATACCTCTTCAGGAACATCCTGTAAGCTAAAAAATACGCATGATATAAACAAAAGAGGCCTTGAAAGCATAGACTTGATCTTATCGACCTCAGGAACAAATGCGCTAGCGATGGCGAATAACATACCTACTGCGACGCCGAAAAACCACAACATTGTGGAAAGAAAGATGAGTAGCAATGGATCATTAAGCACAAACGTTTCATCTAGTAGATATAGGGCGATATACAACAGAAAAATAACGGTTGTTTTGATAACTAGTTCTAGGAAGCCAGCTGTTATTATTGCTGCAAATGGTTGTACTTGCCTAAAAGCGTAGAGCGGCTTGTTTCGTCTTATTGAAGTGGAGACGCCATTCATACAGGAAGTAAATGTTTGTAAGCCCATTAACCCAATCATCATAAATATAAATAGAGGAATTGAGTGAACATCTCCATCGTGCAAAAGACTTCGAAAGAACGAAAGGGCAAAAATAAATATGAAGGGCTCTAAAAATGCCCAGCCTAAGCCAAATTTATCGTTAAATTTACTTTGAAGCTCGCGCAGGAAAAGCGCGAATATCACGCCTCTCCATGCGTAGAGCTGATCTTTAAACGTTACCATGTTTAGTTAGTAGCTACGTTGGCTGCAATAGCAATTTGATAAACAATCTGAGTAATGTCTTTAACCGCTTGCAATAGCTTGGTATCGATAGCAGGCAATACGATGATCTGATCACCTGGTTCTAACTTACTATCGTTGCTTGCTAGGAATGAGCTGTTGATGCTAGTAAAGGTAACATTACCATTCTTACGAACAATAAGGATTCGTTCGTCTTCAGCACGTTCAGTGAAACCGCCGGCCCAAGCAACATAATCTTCAGTCGTGGCTTCTGGGTTAAAAACTACTGACTGAGGAAGTAACACTTCACCACCTACGTGCACTAAGTCAGTTACCTCTGGGATGACAATGGTGTCGTTCGGTTCTAGCAGAATATTTGCGATATCACCATTTTCAGAAACTACGACTCTGCCTTGAGGCTCAATTTGGCGAGCACGTGCGATAAAGTCAGCGACAAGCTGAGCTTCTTGGGCACGGATGGCTCCTTCACCCGTCGAGCTAATGGGAGCGGTATACATGCTCCGCTCAAGACGCTGAAGACCTTCTTCGATGATTTCTTTTTGCTTTACAGCAACGCTTTCTCTTAACAGATAAATGTTCTGGGTATCAGAAAGGGCTGTATCTGCTTCGATGTGATCTAGTACATCGATAAGGCGTGTGCCTTTATCAACCATAATCTGAGATGCGCCAGCAAATGCGCCAGCCACATTAATGCGATAGATTTGGGGCTCGTGGTCAGCAAGGTATTCAACCGTGTCGCCTGCACTTAGTTCAAGTGAAGCAAATTCATCCAAACTCAAGTAGCGAGCGAACTGTTTGTTATTTCGAATACCAGATACCGAAGCATGGGAGGAAAACTCGCCTGGTCGCGCAAAGTAATTTACCACGCCGCCGTTCAATTCTTCGTTAAGAAACTCAAAGGTGAAGCTATTTCGAGCGCCTGTTTCAACGACAATAGTGTTGCCAATTGGGTGCACTAATATGGTATCGCCATCTTTAAACGACATCTGAGGCAACTTACCATTTCTGAAAAATGCATATAAATCGGCAGTAGCCACTACTTTACCATTGCGCACTACGTCTATCTGCCTAAAACTTCCGCGCTGAAAATCAATACCACCGGCGCGTTTTAGGTAATACAACACGCTATCTGAGGCGAGGCCTGCATATTGACCTGGTCTTAGCACCGGGCCAGAAACGAAAATTGACACGGGCGTTGATGTAAGAAGGTTAATGTAAACATTTACATCGTTTGTATAAACCTGTCTGATTTTTGCAGTAACGGTTTGATTTACACTGCCAGCAGGTGAATTTGCAACACGGATAGGACCAATGTTAGGAATAAAAATATTGCCTTGATTATCAACGGTTACTACGTCAGAAAAGTTAACCGCCCCCCACAGCCATATTGAAATTTTATCGCCCGGTGCAACGAGATAGTTATCATTAAGACCTGTGCTGCGTTCTGACTCAAATCCACCAATAAATAAGTTGGCTGCAAAAGGTGGGTTTTCCATAGGCGCTTGCGCAGGAAAAACAGTATCAATAGTTGGCTCGCCAGGTAAGTTTACGCCATTACGAGGCTGGGTTGAAAACTGTCCCATGGTATTCGCAGAACTGCTAGCGCCTGGAAGCGTTCGCTGGGTGGAAATACTCAGTGGCGATACGGACTGATTAGCAATGCCGCCATTCTGGCTCTGCTGAGCTCTTTCTCTTAATTGCTGCAATTGTTCCACGCTTTGCGCGCTTGCAGTGCCCACATAAGCGAAAAGAAGTGACGTTGCACAAGCCGCTAGCGTCAGGCGCTTTAAAGTTTTTTTGATGCTGGTTGACTGCATTTATCTATTCACCTTGCACTGTTGCCGAAGCTACTAAGGGAGTAATAACTCGCCATTGACCGTTTCGCTGGCATGTCGTCATTTTACGCTGAATATCAGAAGACGCTGTTTCACCGTCTTGTAAAGAAAATCGGATACATTTATTACCTGTGGCAGATATATAGTGCTTCAAGGACTTGTATTGGTGGCCATTGAAGCGTATTGAAAATGATTCCTGCGTATCATGATAAATGTTGGTTTTTGGAATATTTATTGCATGCTCTTTGTCCGGTGCAAGGGAATAAGCAAGAGAAGAATGCACCAAAGGAATGTCAGCCTTAGTGGCGGTAGGAGTGTTAGAACACCCAGCTACGCCTACCGTAACTACGATAGGTAAAATTAGACGAGATAATTGTTTGAACATTAGCTTTCATATCCATATAGCAATTTCGCGCTAGGATAACATAAGTTTTAAAAAAAGCATGTTCGCTATCGCAGTTGCTGAATTGTCTGAGTCTTCACCAAGACCGCAATATAGAAGACAAGTTCATATCAATAGTGTAACTCGATATGTTTTTGGCATTGCAAAGACTGGAAATAGACGAGTAAGTTAACAGGTTAAAGGAATAAAGAAGTTTTTCAATCGTTACAAAAGAAGCTGAGATAGTTCGAGAGAGGCGGCGAGAAGACGCACAACAGGTTCTCTTTTTAGCGGTGATTAAGGTTATTCTCGCAACAAATGAGTTTTTGACACGTTTTGATACGTTATTTATGCATGAAGGGTGGTTACTTAGACAAATGTTTTATATTATATCGAAGTTTTCTATCCGCATACTCATAACAAGATGCCCTCATCGCGCTGGAAGAAATGGAAGTTGTAAATAAATGGAAGCAACATTTAGTTTTTTATCAAAATTTGCATGTGTATTGACAGAAACTACTACAAATAGCTGTGTTTTTGTCGGTAACGCGAGGTTGTGTGTTTTATGCTAGCTTATTTGCAGTTTGTCCCGCTTTTTACTGCATTTTTCGTCGCCCTTATCCTTTTGGTTGTGATGACGCCTTTAGCGCATCAATTTGGCTTAGTTGACCAACCATCAGCGCGAAAACGTCACGCCGGAATTGTACCTCTAACAGGTGGTGTGGCTATTTTTATGGCCGTGCTTGTTGCCAGCGTCGCGACAGATGTGTGGATGAAAAACAATCCTCTGTTTTTCACCGCATCAGCATTTGTTGTGTTACTTGGTATGTTGGATGACCGTTTCGACCTGAGTGCCAAAGGCCGCCTTATGTGCCAATTTGGTGTTGCAGCGATCATGGCATGGAGCGCGCAAAACTATATTACATCTCTGGGCAACATTTTTGGCACCGGAGAGGTATTTCTCGACCTAGGTGGGTATTTCTTTACGATCATTTGTGTGGTCGGTGTCATCAATGCGTTTAACATGATAGACGGTATTGATGGATTAGCCGGCGGTATGAGCCTTGTTATTCTATTAACAGTCGCGGGCTTTTTGATCTTTACTGGTAACGGAGCCTCCATCATGGAGCCGCTTATCATCGTTGCAGCTATTGTTCCGTTTCTTGCTTTTAATTTGAGTTGGAAAGGGTTTAAAGGCAATAAGATATTTATGGGTGATGCTGGCAGTATGTTCGTTGGGCTCACTATCGTTTGGTTGCTAGTTGATCACACTCAAGGTGAAGCTGCCGCATTTAGGCCCATTACTGCGGTGTGGTTAGTCGGACTTCCATTAATGGACATGGCCGCGATCATGTATCGCCGTGCACGGAAGGGGCAATCAATGCTCAAACCTGACCGTCAGCACCTTCACAATATCTTTATGCGTGCAGGGCTTAGCAGTAGAAAGTCACTTGTTGCTATCCTTTTGCTCGGAGCATGTTATTGCTTAATCGGCATATTAGGAGAAGTCTATCAGGTAGCTGAAGCCGTCATGTTCTGGGGCTTTATTGGGCTACTCGTCGTGTACAGTCTTGTTATCCAACATATTTGGAGTGTACTGCGCTTTGTGAAGCGATTAACCGCATAGTTTGAGTAAAATCGTGGCAGGCTTAGTAAAATCTCTGTAACATGCCAACAAATAAAAGCGCACAATTAAGGCGCTTTTATTTTCTTTGTTACTTTTTTACGTTGGTAAAATTCTTGATAAATCAATTCTCTATTCTTCAAAATAACAATAAAAAACAGCATGTCGAATCGATAATTGCTATGGCGGTTTACCAAGCTGACAATGCGAAGTGGCTTCGCGAAGCCATTGAAAGCATGACTGAGCAGTCTTACACAGATTTTCTTTTCGTTATTGTCGCCGACGGACCCGTACCTCAAAAAATAACTCGCGTACTAGAGGATGTAGCAAGTAAAGACGACAGGGTAATAATAGCGTCGAATAGTCACAATGTGGGGCTAGCAAGTAGCATGAACTCAGTTGCTGAGTTCGGTATGCAGTTTAACCCATCGTTTTTCATAAGAATGGATGCGGATGATATTTCTGAAGAAAACCGCCTTCTACGTCAAATCACCTATCTTAAAAAGCACAGCAATATTTCTGTACTAGGATCAGCGCTAACAGAAGTTAACGAAAGTGGTGTTAAAGTTGGCGCGCGAGTAATGCCCGCTTCGCACAGGCAGATCGTTCGTATCTTGCCGAGACGATGCTCGCTAAACCATCCAACTGTAGTTATTCGTTACAATGTATTTAATGATGGGCATCGTTACGACAGTGACTTGTTAAACACACAAGACTATTTTTTCTGGATAACCTTAGCGTCTAAGGGGTATATCTTTAGGAACTTAAAAGATCGACTTTTGAAGTTCAGACGAGTCAATAACTTTTATAAACGTCGAGGCTTAAGTAAGTCGCTCAACGAGTTCAGAGCTCGTTTATATGCCATACGTAAATTAAAGCAACTTTCACCCTATAACTTTTTTTACGCTTGCGGTGTTTTAGCATTGAGGTTAATGCCTGGAAAAGTGGTTAAACTTGCCTATAAACTTGATAGACATTTACTGGAAAGGTTTGGTAAACATTGAGCGTCGGCGTTGTTGTTATACTATTTAATCCTGATGTTGAGCACGTGCGTAGTCTCATCGATGCGTTTTGTGCCCCTGACTGGAACGTCATCTTAATTGATAATTCTCCAAGTCCTCAGCAGGCTCTTTTAACAACTGACGTTACTTATCTTCATTACCCCTCAAATATTGGTATCGCCCACGCTCAGAATGTCGGCTTGAAAGTACTCTTTAATGAGGGAAGCGACTACGCCTTTTTGCTTGATCAAGATAGCTTGTTCTCTCCCGATATTGCTGTTGAGTTAGTGAGGCAATTCCAAGACCTTGAGCAACGTTCCCCAATTGCAGCCATAGGCCCTTCGATCTATTGCCAATTTTCAGAGTGTGTCGATCAGGGGGTTCTGCAAAAAGGGAAGCAGGTTTCCGAAAAGTTAAAAACAGTAAAGCAAATCATTGCCTCAGGCATGTTAATTTCCAAACGTGCTTTTGAACGCGTGGGTGAAAAAGAAAATGAGCTCTTTATCGATGGCGTTGATCACGAATGGTGCTGGCGTGCTCGAGCCAAGGGCATGGTTATCTATCAGTCGCTCAGTGCATGTATGCCTCATCGACAAGGCGATGATAGAGTGAAAGTTTGCGGTGTGACATTCAAGCAGGGCGCACCGATAAGGCTCTACTATCAGTTTCGTAACGTACTCATTTTAGCGCGCCGCCATTACGTACCTCTTTATTGGAAACTTCGTCATGTTTGTGCAATACCTCTGAGGTATCTTGTAAACAGATATTGCATTGAGCAAGGCAAAACGCGAGGCGCTTTCATGTGGGCAGGACTCAAAGACGGATTAAAACACAAAACCGGCCCCATAGAGCATGCACTAATTCCAAAAAGTAGTGTGAAAAAAAGCGACACTTGATGTGTAGGAAAGGAAGGACAAACCATAAACGCTTTCACTATTATGGTGCATTAGATATTATTTATCCCTAATTTTGTGCTTTTATCGGTGGTTTTGAGCTGTTTTGCCCATTTTCAATACACAGACGCTCTAAAAAGGTAATTGGAACATCGATTGCATTAGTCTTGCGAACAACAGTGAATATATCTCAGCTTAAGGAATAACAAACGGCTGAAAGTCGACTTAGGCGTGTATTTAGGATTTTAAAAAAGGATATTAACTATGAGTCAGGTTAAAAAAGCGGTAATCCCTGTAGCGGGCCTTGGGACGAGAATGCTCCCAGCAACGAAAGCTATTCCAAAAGAGATGTTGCCAGTGGTTGATAAGCCATTGATCCAATACGTGGTAAGCGAATGTGTTGCTGCAGGACTAAAAGAAATTATCCTAGTAACGCACGCGAGTAAAAACAGTATTGAAAACCACTTTGATACCTCTTTTGAGCTAGAAGCCACACTAGAAAAGCGTGTAAAACGCCAACTGTTAGAAGAAGTTCAGTCAATCTGTCCAAAAGATGTAACTATCATGCATATTCGCCAAGGCGTTGCGAATGGACTTGGTCACGCAGTACTTTGTGCTCGACCTCTGATTGGCGATGCGCCATTTGCGGTAGTACTACCTGACGTCATTATTGATGATGCAGCAAGTAATCCTAAGAAGGATAACCTTGCAGACATGGTTGCCAAATTTAACACCAGCCGAGTAAGCCAGGTCATGGTTGAGCAGGTTCCAGACGAAGATATCTCTAAATTTGGTATCGCAGACCTAGACGGCGCGGCAATTGCGCCAGGTGAGTCAGCAAAGATTCACAAAATGGTAGAGAAGCCGCCTCGCGACGAAGCACCTTCTGACCTTGCTGTTGTAGGCCGATACGTTCTGTCAGAAAAAATCTGGGATCTGTTAGAGTTCACGCCTCCAGGAGCAGGTGGTGAAGTTCAGCTTACTGATGCGATTGATGCATTGATGAAACTTGAACAAGTTGATGCCTACTACATGAAAGGTAAGAGTCACGATTGCGGTAGTAAGTTGGGTTATATGAAAGCTAACGTTGAATATGCGTTACGTCATCCATCGTTAGGCGACGAATTTAAAGAATACTTAGCTTCTGTTGTTAAATAGTCTTACTAGGGCTTGTTGACCTTTAGTGTAGATGAAAGAACAGCAGGCCTAAGGCAATTAAATAGCTTTAAACGATTAAAAATGCGCCCTTGCGGCGCATTTTTTGTGTGTGGAGCCAGCGTACCGCCTTTTCGCTTTAGTCCTTCTATCTTACCTGTACATAGCCTTCAATTTTATTAAGCATCTTTTCACCGATACCTTTCACTTGAGTTAATTGTGCGACCTCAAGAAACGGGCCTACTTCTTCACGATATTTAATAATAGCTTTCGCTTTAGATTGTCCAACGCCGGGTAGGGTAATTAATTGCTCTACGGTCGCCGAGTTTAAATCGATACGTTGTTGTTGGCTTGTACCTTCATTAGCTTGCGAATTTTCGCTATCCGCTGGTTGAGCGTGAACCGCTGGCGTTTGAATGGCTAGTGCAGATAGTACGAGTAAACCTGAGATTAATTTTTTCATCATCTTTCCTTGTATGTTACTAAGCGCGCCATAAAGCGTTATCGGCGCAATATTTAAGTAAATGGGTTTAAGTCATGTACCAAAGCGCGCTGACTTTTGTAACCTAGATGCAAGCGGAGCAGGCCTCTTTAAAAACTTCCTGTCCGCTGTTGTAACCAAGTTACAAAGCTCAGCACACTTCAACGTGTACAAAGGAAATAATAAAGATGAACGAGAAAAGCGGTAGTCCAGTTTTAGTACAGTTTAAAGCAGGGGAGTGATTAATAGAGGCATAAAAAAAACGGGCTATTAAGCCCGTTTTGAAATAATTGAAAGGTGTAAGCTAAAATGCTTATAGGCGGTCAAGAAGCGCCTGAGTGAACTCGGTTGTACCTGCTTCACCACCAAGGTCACGCGTTGTGCGATCGCCAGACTCGATAACGTCTTTTAGTGCTGCGCGAATTTTCTCTGCTTTATCGCCCATGTTAAGGTACTCAAGCATTTGCGCTGCTGCCAAGATTACTGACGTCGGGTTAGCTAAGTTCTTACCAGCAATATCTGGTGCAGAGCCGTGAACGGCTTCGAAGATTGCACAATCTTCACCGATGTTTGCACCTGGTGCCATACCAAGACCACCGACAAGACCAGCACATAGGTCAGATAGAATGTCACCGAAAAGGTTAGTCGTAACGATAACGTCAAACTGATGCGGGTTCATCACAAGCTGCATACAGCAGTTATCAACGATCATTTCAGCTGACTCGATGTCAGGATAACGCTCACCAACTTCACGGGCTACTTTAAGGAAAAGACCTGATGTTGACTTAAGGATGTTAGCTTTGTGAACAGCTGTTACTTTCTTACGACCTTCACGGCGCGCTAATTCATAAGCAAAAACAACGATTTTTTCAGCGCCGTCACGAGTGATCTTACTCATTGCTTCAGCTTCGTTACCGTCTTCTGATACAACTTGGCCAAGACCAGAGTACATACCTTGCGTGTTTTCACGAACGGTAATGATATCGATGTCTTCGTAACGTGCTTTTGTGCCTTTGAATGACATCACAGGACGAAGGTTTGCGTACAGTTTGAACTGCTTGCGAAGACTAACGTTGATTGAAGTAAAACCTTCACCAACGGGGGTCGTTAAAGGACCTTTAAGCGCAACTTTGTTTTTTGCGATTAGGTCTAAAGTTTCTTGAGGTAGAAGCTCGCCATGTTCTTCCAGTGCGACTAGGCCAGCATCGGCATAGTCATAGGCAAAGTCACAGCCAACCTTATCTAAAATTTTTGTGGTTGCATCGATAATGTCCGGGCCAATGCCGTCACCGCGAATGACTGTAATACGTTGCTGAGTCATGTGGAGGGATCCTCTGGTAATTCTGTTGTCAAAATCGTTAGGTTTATTCAATTTGTAGCTTGGCGTATATGAGCCAATTTCTGCCTGCTTACTTATTATAATGGAAAATGTAGGGAAAAAGGGTTAAGCACTGCAAAAGTTGCCGTATTTTATACGATACCTGGCGCAAGTTATAGCCATTCGTAAAGATTAATTAAATAGCCGAGTACGATGTTTAGGAGTAAATGACGTTACTGCGCGAGCGGACAGAACAATAGTGACCCATTAGCGTCTAGTGCGTTTACCACATCATCTCGTCGAATACCTAGGATATTTAAAAGTGTTTTGATATTGATATCCTGAAGTAATGAATAAATATCCTGATTAAATAAGCATGCTTTGGCGATTGCGAAGCTCAACACCAGAATTGCTTGTTCCTTTTGAAGTGATTTAGGAACGTCCGTACTTACTTTACTGCATTGGTGTATAACGGCACGCCACGTCGAGCTTTGATGCCAACTTCCAGCAAGTTCAGAAGCGATTGCTAGCCAAGGCGTGTCAGATTTGACCTTGAATGCGCTATTAATGGACACAGCTTTGGTGAGGTCGACGGGTAATGCTCGTGACACTTTAAACCCTGGTAGCGTGAACAAGGGAGTACAAACAAAGGTCATGGTCAGTGCGGCAGATTGCGGCGAAAATTTCGAATCGGCGAGTTGTGCGAAATAGCTTGCAAATGAACAAGCCAATAAAGTCAATTGCTTGCACATGCCCATCAGTGGAAATTGGTTTTGAGTTAGCCGTTCTAACAGCGCAAATTGAATAAGCATGTCACCCACACGTTCAATGCCGTAGGTCAAAACCGCCTGTTTAATGCTTTTAACCGGAAGCTGAAGACGGTTGTCCTGACTCGCAGTGTGCATCAAAAAGTGATTAAACGTGGGCACGCTTTCAATTTTTTCGCAAAGTTGTTCAATATCTACATCACGCTTTTGCAGCTCATCGATAATAGTTATAAGAGCTTTAGGGGGATGCTGAATAGCGAATGTAGAAGGTAAAAGTGGTGTGCCGCCATGATTTACTCTCGCAGTGGCGGTATCAGTGTAAAGAGCAACAAAGTGCTCAAACGGCATTGATAGTGAAATGGGAGAGCGTATTGACGATAGAGGCAGCCACTTTCCATCTTCATCGTCTTGACTAAGCATAAATACGTAGCCGTGATTTTGCTGAATGTCGACTAGCGCGCCCGGTACGCCGTTTGCGTAAACCTTTGCGCCAGGTAGCACACCATTAAATAGGTTGATAAGTGGTGCAATAAGGTGACGATGATGTGCTGGAAGGCGTAAAACGATCTGAGTGAAAACCTCACGATAATCTGCTTTTTTTGTTTTAGTAGCGAAAACATTTGCTAGGAGACAAAGGCTTTGAACCATATTAAGCCGAATGTCTGCAACGTAGTTAATGGTCTTGTCTGACCGAAATGCTTTTTGAAGTTTAATGATATCCAGCCAAATCGAGAGATTGTGTTTACGCAAAAAGCGAATGATATTGGCCGTTTGGTCGCTTGGTGTTCCTTTGCTTGAAAGCCAGAGGGATGCGAGTAAAGACGCAAGCACATGTTGTAAATAGTGGTCGTTTAATCGGCAAAGCTTGCCAAACAGCGCCAATAATAAAAGATGTTGAGTATCTTTGGTAAGGTCATTATCGATGTGTAACGTTGCTGCAGCAAGCGCTGGATTGGCGTTTACTAAGGTCAGGATCCGTTTAGCGATTTTCAACCAATGGTTTATACGCTTCTCGACAGAAAGTTCAGTGTTACCTAACTGAACCAGGCGTTTAAGCGTGGAAATGATGTCGCTCACTCCCCATCCTTCTAACTTTTTTGGTAACTGGAGTAAGCCCCTTCACCCCATGCAATAAGTTTGTCGTTTTCAAAAAGCAACGGTGTACATTCATCTTGCGTGGTTAAGCCGTCAGCGCGCACATGTTGTGTCCTAAAAAACATAACTTGAATAGCTGTAGCACCCTGTCGCTTGGCTTCTGTAATGTCAGGTGAGCCTAGTAACGCCAAAACTTCTTCTCTTGTACTGCCTAACTTTAACTTGGTTATTTGGACACGGTTATATTCTTCACGGTCTTTCCAATCCATATTCTCAGGCTTATCGGGATAGAACGCGATAACCATAAAAACAAACACCGCATAAAGGGCGATGCCAGCTAAAATTAGACGAATAACCTTGGTATTCATGACCGTTACTTCTCGTTTTTCTTTACTTGAATGCTACTGCAAGCCAAAGCCCGACATTGTTCGGGAGCCGAGCATAGGCTAAATGTGCACTACATTCATTCGTTAAACAATACTCTCTAATAGTGTACCGCAAAACGACTACTAAACATAAGTAGTAAACGTAAGCAAATGCGTCTTGCCACGGTCTCGTGTTATTCGCTGTTTCTCTTATCGTTCTTTACAACGTAACATGGTTCGTACGCGCTACCAGGCAGCTTCATTCTATGCTGTTTTACAAACGACTCGAGTAGTGTATCAACCTTCTCCATCAGTGTACTATCACCGGTGAGCTCAAACGGACCATGTTTTTTGATCTGAGCAATGCCTTCTGCTTTTACGTTACCCGCAACAATGCCTGAAAACGCTTTGCGCAAATTGGCCGCTAGATCACTTTTACTTTGATCTAAGTGCAGTTGAAGGTCGGCCATACTCTCATGCGTTGGAATAAAGGGCTGTTGAAAGTCTTGTTCAATTTTTAATGACCAATTAAAGCTGAATGCGTCACCCATCGCACCTCTGAACTTCTTCACTTTTTCAAGGTGTTTATTCATGGTGCGTGCTACTTCTTCTGGGTCATCCACAATGATTTGATATTTTGACTGTGCTTCTGGACCCAGTGTTGCACCAACAAAGGCGTCTATGGCTTCAAAGTATTCTTCGCTACCAGCTGGCCCTGTTAGAATGAAAGGAAAAGGTTGCTGCGCATTGCGTTCATTCATCAAAATGCCAAGCAGATAAAGTAATTCTTCGGCAGTGCCTACACCGCCTGGAAACACGATAATGCCATGTCCGAGTCTAACAAACGCTTCTAAACGCTTTTCAATATCAGGCATGATAATGAGCTCATTGACAATGGCGTTTGGCGGCTCGGCGGCAATAATACTCGGCTCAGAGATGCCAATGTAACGGCCTGTCTTGTGGCGTTGCTTTGCATGGCCGATGGTGGCGCCCTTCATTGGACCCTTCATCGCTCCAGGCCCACATCCTGTGCAAATATTCATGTCGCGCAAGCCGAGCTGATAGCCCACTTCTTTCGTGTATTTGTACTCAACTTGATTAATGGAATGGCCGCCCCAGCAGACAATTGTGTTTACGCCATCGTTCCCTTCAAGCGCTTTAGCGTGGCGTAGCATGTCAAACACCATGTCTGTGATGTCGTTACCTTCAGCTGGTGCGGTTTGGTGAAGAAATGCGTACTTGTTACCCATATAAAGCAGGTCGCGAAGGACCGCAAATAAATGTTCGTGCACACCACGAACGAGTTTTTCATCAACGAAAGCCACTTCAGGAGGGTTCACGAGTTCTATTTTTACGCCCCGTTCACGACGAATGAGTTTTATTTCAAAATTTTCATAAGGAGCAAAAAGTGCTTCGAAATTGTCTTCGTCAACGCCGCTGTTCAATACTGCAAGGCAACAGTTTCTGAACATAGCAAAGAGCTCGCTGTTGGTGGCGTCTTGAAGACGAGAAACTTCTACTTGTGATAGCTGGCTCATCCAGCCAACAGGGTTAAGCTGCACTTTCTTCATATTTTTACTTCCTATAAGTCAGTGCTTAAATCAGTGACTACGAGGTTGCGGCCGTTTCGTTTTGCTTTATAGAGGTACTCATCGGCGCGTTCAAACACAGTTTCAGTAGTATCATTGTCATTGAAACAGGTTGCGCCAAAAGATGCGGTGATTTTTACTTTTTCTTGCTTGAATTTAAACGGCATTGCAGCAAGTTTAGTTCTAACTTCATTAAGCTTTTTATCTATATCTGCCATCTGCGCCTGAGGCAGTAGCATTACAAACTCTTCTCCTCCCCACCTGGCAATAAAATCATTTTCGGACAAACTTTGCTTTAAGAATTTACTCACTACCTGAAGGGTTTTATCGCCTGCTGCGTGCCCGAATCTATCGTTGATTGACTTGAAATGATCAATATCCACAACGGCGACCGCAAGCAAGTCACCATTTTCTTTAAATTTAGTGAAAGCAGCTTCTAGTCTCTCATTATACGCCTGCCTGTTTGGAAGCCGAGTGAGCGGGTCGGTGCGGCTTTGCATTGCTTGTTCGGCCAGCTTCTTTTTATAGACGCTGGTTTGCTGCTGAAGTGTATCTATTCGCGATTGCATAGAGGAGAGCAGTGCCATCAGCGCTTTTTGACCTTGCTGATCGTTGCTTTGTTGCTCGCTTAACGTAGTCACAAGCTTTTCTACGCGAAACTGTGTCTGCTCTTTAAGTGCTTCTAGAGAACTGCTTTCCGATACGGCTTCTTCGATGTGAATAATGTCACGTTTAAGTTGTTCATTACCAGCTTGGCGCTGCTCGAACTGGGCTTGGCTCCCTTGGATCGTATTGCTGACGTCACTACTCACTTCACCTAATGAACGGTGCAGACTCTGAATCACTTTTCCTGTTAAGCTAGCCTCTGACATAGCGTCTTGAACGATCATGCGCAAAATTACAACGCAGCTTTTAAGCAGCTGGTCTTCATCCATGCCTTCATCAAGACGTTGCTTTATATCATTGAGTTGCTGATCATTAGGTTTTTTTTGCGCATAAGAAGCAATAAGGTGATTAAGCTCAACCAAAATAGAACGGTAGTGAGGGTTATCATCTTTAATCGAACGAGCCGATGTGCTTTCATTGTTGGTGGACTTAGTTTCTGTGGTTTCAGATGGCTCAAGTCCAACCATTTCCTTGTTAAGCGCAATGCGGTGAAGCGCAATGGCTTTTGAGTAAAGTTTATAAATACTAAAGATATCACCTACAGGTTGATTTAGCTTAATCAATTCCTGCGTGGTTAACCCTTTTAATTCAGTATCTTCAAATACAATTTTCTGTAGTTGTTTCATTGCATCTTCTAGCGATGAAACAGTATCAACACTGTATTTTCTAAGCGTTATTTCTTGATGCTGAAGTGATTTATTGAGTTTCTCTATGCTCACAGCGGCAAGACTAAAATTAGGTGTGCCTGAAAGGTGGCCTCGTAACACCTTAAGTTCAGTATCGATCTTATCCGAGAAGCCCTCATAAAATGCTGAGAGTTTCACAATAAACTGACAAAGAAGCGCGTTATTTTGTTTTAGGGTTTGTAGTTGTTTTGCTTCCATAATCTCGTCTTTGTTCTAATTCGCTATTACTGCCGCGGCTTAGGTAGCGTTGGTAGGTACTTCACCGTTATATTACTGACGTGCTTGACGATGATTAGCATAAGGCGCTTCGTAATTTGAACGGAAAGGGTTGATATCTAAACCCCCTCGTCGTGTGTAACGCGCACAAACGGTTAACTTATCTGGCTGACAATGCTGCATGATGTCGTTGTAAATGCGCTCAACGCATTGCTCATGAAACTCGTTGTGTTGCCTAAAGCTAATTAGATATTTCAAAAGCCCTTCGTGTTCAATAGCTTTTCCTTCATACCTTATTTGAATACTAGCCCAATCTGGCTGACTTGTGATTAAACAATTAGATTTAAGTAAATGAGAAACAAGCGTCTCTTGAATTCCTGTTTCATTTTTCGCAACAGTCAAATATTGAGTATTAGGGGAATATTGATCGATTTCTACATCCAGACTATCTAACAAGGTTCCGTTAAATTCTTGGAATTGTAGCGAAGAAAACTGCTCTGGAAGAATTAGCTTTACCTCGACAGGCTCTCCTGCGCACGCTGACAAATCCGCTTGAAGCACTTGTCGTACGTCCTCTGCTGAAGCGAATTTTGTTTGGTTGAAGCTATTCAAATATAGCTTAAATGATTTTGATTCGATTAGGTTCTTTGAGGTAATAGGAACGTGGCATTCTAAAATTGCCACATTAGGTTTACCCTTTAAATTTAGCCAAGAAAGTTCGTATCCTGTCCAAGTGTCGATACCATCAAAAGGTAAACCTGAGCCAGCCAAGTTTAACGTATCACGACTTAAACTGCGCGGCACGCCTTGCAACAAGCCAGGATTATATTCAAATTCATAGTCAACCTGTTTACCCAAAGAGAGGTCATCAGGTGCAGAGATAGTAATTTTTTGAGGTGAGTTGTCCGTCGACATAAGAACCTTTTATGTATCTACGCGGGATTTAAATTGTTGAACTGCACAGCGGCACACAGTCTTACGGCGCAGTAGAATTAACCCTAGTATTGACTTAACTGTTTAGTTGTATAGTGTACCCCAAAAATACGCAGGTAACGTCATAATGGCTCTAACAATTTCAGCACAATTAGATAAATTTGTATCATCTTATGTCGAACAGGCCGAGGCCGAGGGACTCAAGATAGCATTTGATAGCGAGTGGCCCTCGCCGTGCTATGAGACGACGGCGCAAGACGGTGAGCTTGTAAGATGGTCTCCTACGCTTCAATCGCCTGTGCAGTCTTTCAGTAATGTTGAAGAGGCATTATCGCTAAAGCTAAATCCTGACTACTGCGAGTATTTTACTCGTTACTACAGCGATAATTTAAAGGCTAACGCCCCGCAAGGTCACTGTGAATTGCTTCAAGTTTTCAATACCGAAGATTTTGAAAGATTACAGCAAAACTTGATTGGGCATTTGTTGATGAAGCAAAGACTTAGGCAAGCGCCAACATTGTTTTTTGGTTTAACTGACGAAGATGATTTTATTTTAACCGTTGTCAACGAAAGTGGCGAAGTGGCACTCGAGCAGGTTGGCAGAGAGCCTGCCAAAATTCTTGCGCCATCTCTTGCGGTGTTTATTGAGCAGCTTACACCTGCTATATAACGTTAATGCGTTGACTGACGTCAATCAGACCTAAAATTACCGGCCTGCAAGACTAAAAGCTATTGGGCGTTAATAATTTGATGTAGCGTCCGCTTTAACTCCGCCACTTCTTTTTCTAATGACTCTACCCGTGCATGCAAATTGCCTAATTCATCAGTTGTGGCGACAGGATTATGTTGTGCTACGTTTTCGTCCTTAGATACCTCTAACTTAGGTTTGTGTGCGTTAAATCGCTTAATCGCTTCAATAGCTTCGGTTACCGATACCTTAAAGGGAGCTTTTGCACGTAAAATGCCTACGGACGGTGTTTTTCCTTCTTTATGCATTTGAAGGCACAAAACGTGAAGTTGCTGCAGGTTAGCGTTACTCATAATACGAAAATGGTTGAAAGTCATGAATATTAGCAGTGTAGCCTGTCTACGTAGTCAATTTCACTAATAAGTTACTGATTTCACTATTTTTCAAAGCCTTCGTAGATTGGTGTTATTAAGATTGGTATAAAAATCAATGATTTAATTTTTGGCCTTAATCTTGTTTACCAATCATAACTTACATTATCACGCATAAACGCAGTGGTTTTTACGTTAGCGCATTTATGTCTATTCAGTGTCGGTTCACAAAGTAGGCGTAGTATCGAATAAAAACAACACACATAATTAAGGAATTCACATGAAAACGGTTCTTCTTTCAGTAGCTTTGGCATCTTCAGTTTTGCTTTCAGGTTGTGTCGTATCAGTAGGTGGCGGTTCAGATAGTCACTATGGTGCTGATTGGGAAGACAGAGAGTTTAACAATCGTAAACACATCGCGAATCTTGAAACAGGGACAACTTACGAAAGTGTATTGAGAAAAATGGGCGTTGCGGATTTCAACGAACTGTTCGAAAAGCAAGACGGCACATATCGCGTACTTTACTACCGAACTCAAAAAACGATGGGCGATGGTATCACCACAAAAGACGAGTGCACGCCGTTGGTTTTCAGAAATGGAAACTTAGTTGGCTGGGGTGACAGTGCTTATAGCTTAATGCACTAATAATCGTTAGTTGGTAATTGATTACGAAAATAGGCATTACTAACTGTTTTTAAATGTTAATAAAAAGTTAACATGTAGGGGGTTTTCGCGTAGGCTAAAGTTTAATCAGTTTAAGTGGGTGGTTGGCGCAATGATAAAAGTTGTGCGGTAGTGTCCACTTCTCTCATTTTGTTTAAATGGGTAAAAGCAGCTGTATAACTTTGCGTACAAGGAGCCCCTGATGAATACTGATGCTATTAATAATGCAATAGCCCCCTTGCAAGACACGGTTAAAGCCATCTATCTATCTGTAGATGATCTCAAAGTTGCCGCCTCTATTCTTTACAATGCGTATGTAGATGACCCATTGTTCATTGACATTTTCCAAGCAGAAAAAGAAGGTTATGAAAGCCGTCTACGGTCAGCTATCCGTGAAGAGCTCAATGCATTTTGGGTTGCAGAGCAGCCGATGATTGGCCTGTTCGATGATGAGCGGCTTATTGCCGTTGCATGCTTGACCGCGCCCGATGCAGCATTTGGTTCAGGACGTTACTGGCACTGGAGATTGCGGATGCTTTTAACGGCAGGTTTGTTCGGTACAAAGCAAATGCTAGAGAAAGAAGAAAAAGTGCGAGCATTAGTTCCCGCCGATAACTTCCACATGCTGAGTTTCATCGCAGTGCATCCAGATTATCAACATCATGGGCTTGGGCATATTTTACTTGGCGCTATTGATAGCGTGGTAGAGGAAGATGAAAAAAGTGAGGGTGTTTCGGTATTCGTGACTATAGAAAAACATCGCGCTTTCTTTAACGATGACAATTATCAGGTTGTAGGACAACTAAGCCTTTCTCATGTGAACGGTGAGGTGATGTTCAGGCTAAAATGATGTTTTTTTATTCGTTGTGATACTCCTACAAAAACGTCATGCGTTGCAGTTCCAATCTTTACACCAAATTTACTACAGCGTTTGTAAGACATTTCCTACAAACGCTGTGAGTGATCTTACCTAAATGATGAAAGATTAATTTATACTAAAGTATAAAGTTATTGATTATATTGAAGTTTTTAAAAATTAGTCAAAAGTCGTACAAGAATCTTTCTTAAATCTCTGTAATTCAATATGGCGGTAATAATTGGAAGGGATACTATGAACATGTCACAAGGAAACACGACGAGTCACGGATTGCGTCAAGGATCATCAACGGAATAAGTTAGGACAACTTAAGGATGAGACTCCCACAAGGCAGTGGGGAAAGGGAAAGGAAAGCAGATAGGACACTGCATTAACAGGATGTTAGAAACGGATTTTAAAGGATATAAAGGGATTCAGGGACGTAAAATGTGAAAGGACTTCGCATACAGGATGTAGCAGGGAAAAATGGACGAGAGCTAGCAAGGAGCTAGAGGCAAGAAGCCAACGGCAGGATAGCCATTAAGGAATTTCTAGTTTGCATGGACGAGCAAACCAAGGACGAAAGAAGGACATGCTAAGGGATTGGCAAAGCTGTAGCAGGATGTACAGCAAATAATGGAATGAGGGAAGGGAACGTCAGCGGAGTCTGACAAGGACAGCCTCAGGAAGAGGAACACTGTATGAAGGATGTACAGTAAATTAGGATAAAAGGAAAGGGACCTACGCATGGATGTGTAGCTCGCACAGGAAGGCGCGAGAGTAGATGGAAAGGGGCGTATACGGATTTTAATCGGGAAGATTTTAGTCGCAAAGGATCGCGGAGAAGGATACTCAAAATTCCAGGAAAAAGGGGAGCCGCTAGGTTCCCCTTTTTTTTGCGTTGTTTATTACCAATCCGTATGCACTTGTTATGTAAAACCTGACCTGAATGGTGAATTAGGAGCCGCTCACGCTCTTCAACATAGAAGCTTAAACCCTATGCGGCGGCACCTCTGTTCGCATAACCCTTACACCTATCAATTCAACTTCCCCAGTATATCGGTCCTCACCATTACTCGAGAACTCAAAGTTGAATACACTGTGCCAGTCAGGCTTTCCATATTTGAATGAAAATCGTGTTTTAGCTCTCGCCACACTCAACAACTGCAAATCATGTTTATCGCAGTATTGCTTTAGATACGTATTTGTTTGCTCGGAAATGGCTCTAATGCGCCAAAACTGATAGCCAGTAAATCCAATAACTAGCCACACCACCAACTCGAGTAACGTCATTTACTTTCTCGCTTGTGCAAACAATTGTTGAAATGCGTTGGAGAGAATCTGTGAGTTCGCGTTTGAATGCAATAGGGTTAGCACTTGTCTGCGTAATTTCGGGATTTGCACTAAATCCGAAAAGAACCCTGCGAATAAGGCGCCCTTATGACCCTCTTTTTCATCAACGTTTGCCGCCTGTTCTAAAAAGGCACTAAGCAGTAGTGGTTCCATTTGCTCGAAATGGCGTGCTGCAATAACGCTTAAAATATCAAGTCTCTGGGACTTTTCGCTTTTTAATAGTTCGAGTAGTTTGTTGTTAATGGTCGGGTTAAAGGTACCCTCTGACGTGCCTCTTAACGCCGCTAAATTGATGTCGTCACTTTTATCTATCTCATCCAAATACGCCGCTAATAAATTTTCAGGCAGAGAAACGCTTTCACTCATTTCCATCAATGTGTTAAGGAAAACGTCCGAGTAAAGTGAGGTGTTGGTTTTAATTGCCTGCGCTAATACATCTTGTTTGGGGTGATGGCTTAGGCTATGTACAAAGTCGGCCACACTCTGCATGGATATTTGCTGCCAATCAACAAGTTGCGGGGCTTGAACGTAGGCCTCAACTTTTTGCGCCTCTTCACTTAAAGGTTGGCTTAGGGTGCGTTTAACTAGTGCGTTAAATTGAGCAAGCTGCGATTGATTGGGAACAAACGAATAAGGATTGTCAGGCAGTGTTTGTGCGTTTTCAGTATCTTCAGCAACCGACTGACCTAATGCCTCAACAATAATCTCTAGAAAGTGATTCCTTGCAGCGGCCACCACTAAGCCTTGCTCATCAAGCGGCAGTTTCACAAACCAAATATAGTGTTGTGTGGAGGCATTTTTATTCCAAAAGACGATGCCGAACCACGCATGCTGCTGACGAGGGTAGGGCGCGTAAGCACTGCCGTTTTCTATTTCTAGAAAGGTTTGACTATCGGTGGGTTCAAGGCGACGACCTAAATCAAAAACCTGATATTCAGTGCCTGCATGTAACAAAAACTCGCTGATAGAATTAATACCGTTAGCGCTCATAACTCGTTCCAAAATACTGCTTTAATCAAAATTTGCCAGGCTGTCACATCTATTCAAAGGGGCACATCGATGAGATACCGCCAACAAAGACGGGTAATGGTATCACAGCAGAAGAAATTCAACGATAAGACACGCGGACTTATGTTGACCTTTAGCTCCTGATATACTGCGCGCTTCGAAATAGAAGCGTTTTTGAGTTGCGGAGAGGATGTGATTAAAACGAATAGCACTCATCACATAGCATTAAGTAAAGCGTTGATACAATTAGAAACAGACATGTATCAGGATGGTATTTGGCCAAATGAAGAGCCTGCGGAACAAGACCTAAAAAATGCTATGGAAAGCACAGTTCCTTTTGCGGTCGACTGTTTAGCGTTTGAGAGTTGGTTGGCTTTTATTTTTATTCCCAAAATGCGCATATTGTTGAAACAGGAAATGCCTTTACCACCCATGCAAATTACGCCTGCAGCAGAAATATATCTGTCATCGGCGTATCAGCGCACTCTGTCCCAGCTTCAAGTTATTGATAATATTGCCAATGGAGACATTGGGTGAGCAAACACAACGCACTATGCAGAACGATTTAAAAGGCCAATTAACTGTGCATTCAGATGAGCAAACAATAGGAAAGGTAGACGTTGGTGAGGAAGATAGCGTTAATGCTCTTCATTTACCTGTGCTGTACCAAGATGAACATATCATCGCGATTGAGAAGCCGCCTGGCCTACTAGTACACAGAAGCCCGATTGATAGACATGAAACGGTGTTCGCAGTACAGACACTTAGAGACCAAATAGGCCAGCACGTCTATCCTGCTCATCGTTTAGACCGACCCACTTCAGGTGTGCTGGTGTTTAGCTTTAGCTCAGAAATTGCAGCAAAGCTTGGACAGCAGATGATGGACAAGCAGGTAGTAAAAACGTATCACGCTATAGTTCGCGGTTTTGTGCATCACACAGGGTATATCGATTACGCCCTAAAATACCGCTACGACAAAATTGCAGACAAGCATAAGCGCCCGCAGCAGCCGCCACAACCAGCATCAACTATGTATCAGTCAGTGGCAAAATTCGAAGTGCCTGAGCCTGTGGGCAAATACCAAAGTGCACGATATTCGCTAGTTAAGCTTTCTCCTAGTACCGGTCGTAAACATCAGCTTCGTCGGCACATGGTTCATATTCGTCACCCCATTATCGGCGACACGACCCACGGGGACGGCAAACAAAACAAATTCGCCAAGCAGCACTTTAATTTTAACAATTTGGCCTTAAGTTGTACTCAAATGGGCTTTTCTCATCCTATCACTGGAAAGTGGGTAACGATTAATTCACAGATGCACAGTGAAATGCGACTATGGCTCGAAAAATTAGCGCCGTTTTGCGTTTAGGTTGATAAAATAGTAAGAATTTCCGCCTGTCGACAAAGGCGACGATCATTGGTTTAAGAGGTAAAAATGGCAACATTGAAAATTATTGCGGGTACAGTTTACGGCAATGCGCAACACGTAGCTGAGCAGGTGGAAGAGAACTTAGCTGAACAGGGCGTGGATTGCTCACTAGAAAGCGACCCGTCGGTTGCAGATTTTACTGATGCTGACGCACTTTTGATCATTACCTCTACAACAGGGCAGGGCGATGTACCACCAAACCTTGAGTTTGTGTTTTCAGATCTGAAAGACGAATCGCCAATGCTAACCGGCAAGCCATTCGCGGTAGCAGCGCTAGGCGATAGCAGCTATGGCGATAGTTTCTGTGGTGCGGGTAAACAGTTTCATGCGTTACTGACCGAGCTACAAGGTAACGCAGTTGCCGATATGTTAGAAGTTGACGCGATTGAAACCCTAGAGCCCGAAAAAGACGTAGTAGAGTGGGTTAACACCATTAAAGATAAGCTGTTGGCTTAAGTCTTAGAAGTGTCGTGATTACGAAAAGAAAGAGGCGCATAAGCGCCTCTTTTAATTTGTGAGTCTTTCAGCATGTGGCTCGGCTAATTGAAATTAACCCGAGCCGTTAGCGATAAGCCAGAAATACTGCTTATTCTACGCCGCGAAGTAGCGCGTTGATACCTACTTTCGCGCGGGTCTTCGCATCTACTTTCTTCACGATGATAGCGGCGTAAAGGCTGTATTTACCGTCTGCGCTTGGCAGGTTACCCGCCACGACTACTGAACCTGCTGGTACACGGCCATAGTGAACTTCACCGGTTTCGCGGTCATAAATACGAGTGCTCTGACCGATGTAAACGCCCATTGAGATAACAGAACCTTCTTCAACAATCACGCCTTCTACGATTTCAGAACGCGCGCCGATAAAGCAGTTATCTTCAATAATGGTGGGGTTAGCCTGAAGTGGTTCTAATACGCCGCCAATACCCACGCCACCTGAAAGGTGAACATTCTTACCAATTTGCGCACACGAGCCTACTGTCGCCCATGTATCAACCATAGTACCTTCGTCAACAAACGCACCAATGTTTACGTAAGAAGGCATAACAACCGCGTTCTTGCCTACGAATGTACCCGTACGTACCGCTGCTGGTGGAACAATACGCGCGCCGTCAGCCGCAAACTGTTCAGCAGTATAGTTTGTATACTTAAGCGGTACTTTGTCATAAAACTTACTTTCGGCGCCTTCAATCACATCGTTGTTGTGAAGACGGAAGAAAAGTAGAACAGCTTTTTTAAGCCATTGATGTACTACCCATTCGCCAGCAATTTTTTCTGCAACGCGCGCTTTACCTGTGTTTAAAAGGTCAATAGCTTGTGCTACTGCATCTCTTACTTCATCAGGTGCAGATGAAGGGCTAATGCTATCGCGATTTTCGAAGGCGTCTTCAATGATGGCTTTCAATTCATTCATGGTATTGTGATATCTTCAAGTTGGTCGAGTTTGAACAGGATACGCTTTTTAAGGTTCACCTGTTGTTCTTGGGTTAATGCTTTGCCAGCCTCATTGCTGACGATAAAAATATCTTCGGCTCGCTCGCCAATGGTGGCAATTTTCGCAAGCTTAAGCGTCATATTAGTATCAACGAATGCGTGACCAATTTTAGCTAAAATGCCCGGAGCGTCTAGGGCTTCTAACTCAATAAGCGTGGCTTCATCGTTGATATTGAAAAAGCGTACCTTAGTAGGCACGTCAAGTTGTTTCATTTGCCGAGGCAATTTACGCTTATTTTCGTGCGAACGCCCCGGCTTTTCAAGTTGGGCAGAAATAGCATTTTCAATGGACGCAATGCGAGACTCTGAGCTTATACGACTGCCGTCATTTTCAAGAATAAGCATGCTATCGAACACATAGCCATCTCTGGTCACGGTAACGTGGGCGTCGTGAATTGAACAGTTGCGACTGTCCAGCACTGACGCGACTTGCGCAAACAATGCTTTTCTATCTTTGCCGTAAACAAACACCTCAGTGCCACCTTTCGCACTGTTATCATTTGCTTTTACTAACAGGCCATCGTGCTCTGGTGTAAGCCATTCATTCTGAGCTTTAATAATTTCATCAGTATGCCACGCGATTTGAGTAGGCTTAAAGCGAACAAAGTAATCGTCGTCCAGGCGGGCCCACAATGCATCAATAGCAACAGGCTCAATAGCGCGCTCTTGCAAAATTTGCCTTGCTTGGTGTTTGTGAGTAGTTACTCGCTCGTTCAATGTTACTTGACACTGTAGTCCATTATCCAATGCCTTTTGCGTCATTAAATATAATTCGCGAAGTAAAGATGCTTTCCAGTCGTTCCAAAGGTTGTCATTGGTGGCACGAATATCGGCAAGGGTTAGCGTATAAAGCAAATTAAGGTGATTGTGGCTTCTTACCGCGCCAGCAAACTCGCTTATAACGTCTGGGTCATAAATATCGCGGCGTTGGGCTACCACTGACATCAGTAGGTGGTTTTCTACAAGCCATGCAATCATTTCAGCATCGTCGCTGGGAACATTGTGTTGCTGACAGAACTTTGCTACATCTTGGGCGCCTAATGTGGAATGATCGCCATTTCTACCTTTGGCGATATCGTGGAAAATAGCCGCGATATAAAGTACTTCTGGTTTATCGAGGTTTCTACAAATTCTGCCGCAGCGCGGGAAGTCCTTATTTGCCTTTGAGAAAAAGTAGTTAACGTGCTTCACCAATCGGTGAGTGTGTTCGTCCACCGTGTAGGCGTGAAACAGGTCGAACTGCATCATACCTACAATGGCATCCCATTCAGGAAGATAAGCTTGTAAAATGCCGTATTGATGCATGATGTCCCATGCAAAATCAAAGAACTCAGGCTGTTTCATTAAGCGCATGAATTTTTCGCGGCACAGCGGGCGCTCAACATAGTATTCTGCTTCAAAAGCGCGGTGAGCGTTGCGCAGCTGACGTATGCAAATCGTACTGAGGCCTTGTACTTCTGGCGTGTTGGCCACCAAATGCAGAAAGTCCAAGATTGCTTCGGGAGAAGAGAACACGGTTTCGTGTCGTGGCGATATCATATTATCGAGCAGCTCGAAATCTTCGTTTATGATCACGCTTTTCTGAACGCTTTGGTTCAGCATGTCGTACTTGAAGCGCTGAAGCAGCATTTGATTCAGTTCAGACACCCGCGCCACTGTGCGGAAAAAGTCCCGCATCATTTTTTCGACAGACGATTTACCTTCTTCACCATACCCCATCATTTTTGCAACGTCAGGTTGGTAATCAAACAGCAGTCGGTTTTCGCTTCTGCCTGCAATCAGGTGCAGTGCACAACGCATTTTCCAAAGGTGCATGCGACAAGCAATTAATTCACTGTGCTCTTGTTCTGTAAAGTAGCCGTGGCCTACTAAATTCCAGCCGTCATATTCTTTAAAATGCTTTTTGGCGACCCAGCCAATAGATTGAATATCACGCAAACACCCGGGGTTTTCTTTGATGTTAGGTTCAAGGTTATAAGCGGTACCGTTGAATTTGGCGTGGCGTTTTTTCTGCTCGTCGTACTTGGCTGAGAAAAACGCTTTGCTCGACCATGAGTTTCGACCGTTAACTTCATCCCACAATTTATCAAAGGTGGCTTCACTGCCGCAAAGTAATCGGCTTTCCACTAAATTGGTCGCAATCGTAATATCGTCTTTTGCTAGCTTGACCGTTTCTTTGATAGTGCGAACTGACTGGCCAACATCTAATTTGATATCCCATAAAAGGGTGATGAACATGCCAATTTTTTCTTGTACATCGGGCTTAAGCTTCTTTTTACTAACTATGAGTAAATCGATGTCTGAATGAGGTTGCAGATGACCACGGCCGTAACCACCAACGGCGCAAAGCGATAATTCGTCGACGGTATCTAAACCATAAAGTTGCCAAAGATGACAAAGCAACGCATCGACGAACTGTGCACGACCGGTAACGAGTTGATTAACCGGCGTAGCGTCGAAGGACTCCGTTATCCAGGCATAACTGGCTTCCACGCACGATTTAATGGCGGGGATTTCATCAACAGAGCTAATTGTGTCGATATTCTTTATCAGTGATTGCAGCGTCAAAATACACCTTTGAAATAGACTTCTTTTTAGACGCTAAGAACAATAGCATGAATTGCTAGTAGTTCGCAGTAGCAAATTAATGCATAAGTTAGGTTGAATTGTGAATATTTATGGTTTTTTGTTATAGGTGTGTAGCGCAGTAAATATGAGGGGAGTGGGCACACGATGCCGAACTTTGATAGTTGGAATTTGAGCTAACGAGCCAATAAAAAAGCAGCCGCGAATTCAGCGGCTGCTTTGCATAATTCGATAGGCTCAATCTTCTGAAATCATATTTTTAACGCGATTATTCGAAACGTTATCAATATTGTCGAAGTCGATTTATCCGTGAGAAATGATGCGTTCCAAGGTTTCTTCTTCGCGAAGCGTAAGAATCTCAACGCCGGTTTCAGTGACCAATAGGGTGTGCTCCCATTGGGCGCTTAAACTTCTGTCTTTAGTTACCACAGTCCATTGGTCTGGTAGCACTTTTGAGTAGCGCTTGCCTGCGTTGACCATAGGCTCGATGGTAAAGCACATACCTGGCTCTAACACATCACCCGTACCTGGCTTACCGTAGTGAACAATTTGTGGTTCTTCGTGGAAACTAGCGCCAATACCGTGGCCGCAGTATTCACGAACTATTGAATAGTTATGCGCTTCTGCGTGGGTTTGACAAATATGACCGATATCGCCAAGGCGCATACCCGGTTTCACTTGCTCAATAGCTTTATATAAGCATTCTTGGGTAACGCGAATTAGGCGCTCTGCAAGGATAGAAGGCTTACCCACCACAAACATCTTTGACGTATCGCCATGATAGCCATCTTTAATAACTGTGACGTCGATATTAATGATGTCGCCGTCTTTCAGTTTCTTGTCAGAAGGAATACCGTGGCAAATACAGTGGTTTACTGACGTGCAGATAGATTTAGGAAAAGGCGGATGGCCGTAATTTAAAGGCGCGGGTACCGCTTTTTGCTCATTTACGATGTAGTCGTGGCAAATAGTATTTAGCTCATCAGTGGTAACACCTTTCTTTACGTAAGGCCCTATCATAGTAAGCACTTCGGCTGCCAGTTTACCGGCTACGCGCATTTTTTCGATTTCTTCTGGGGTTTTGATAATAGCTGTCACAGCGCCTCTCAAATCGTTTGAAACTAGTTTGATGAAGAATTTTGATTACTTACGCATTATAACACTATTCAGGTCATTCTTAGTAAGGTGATGATATTGCTGGTTTTTATCTGCTAAAGGCCGAGGTGGAAAGCGAGCTCATTAAGGGTTCTATACTTTCTTTAACCTAAATACTTCAAATTGTCGCTTTTTACCCTCAAAACTTGAGGCTTAGGTGGTATTGTGGTATAAAGCGCGCGCCCTGACGGAAAGCTCATTTTGCCACGTGCATTTGGCACCGTTTTAGAGGGTAAATTTATTTTATTAAAACACACATATACCGACACTTCGTATCGGGGTGTTCAGTTCAATTTAGGTTGGTCTGAATCGATACAAGGGGTATATGGAGGCCTAACCCCAAGAGGAAAATAAAATGGCTAATGTTTCTATGCGTGACATGCTGAAAGCAGGTGTGCATTTCGGTCACCAAACTCGTTACTGGAACCCAAAGATGAAGCCTTTCATCTTCGGCGCTCGTAACAAAGTTCATATCATCAACCTTGAAAAAACGGTTCCACTTTTCAACAACGCACTTAACTACCTTTCAGGTGTTGCGTCTAAGAAAGGTAAAATCCTTTTCGTTGGTACTAAGCGCGCAGCTGGCGAAGCAGTTAAAGATGCTGCTCTTAAGTGCGACCAGTACTACGTAAACAAGCGTTGGTTAGGTGGTATGTTGACTAACTGGAAAACAGTACGTCAGTCAATCAAGCGTCTTAAAGATCTTGAGCAGCAAAGCCAAGACGGTACGTTTGAGAAGCTAACTAAGAAAGAAGCACTTATGCTTCAGCGCGAAATGGACAAGCTTGAAAACAGCCTTGGCGGTATCAAAGACATGGGCGGTCTTCCAGACGCGATCTTTGTTATCGACGCAGATCACGAGCACATTGCTGTAACAGAAGCTCGTAACCTAGGTATTCCTGTTGTTGGTGTTGTAGATACTAACTCTAACCCAGACGGTGTTGATTACATCATCCCTGGTAACGACGATGCTATCCGCGCTATCCAACTTTACTTGGATGCTGCTGCAAACGCTATCAACTCAGGTCGCGAAAGCAACCTTGAAGTACAAGCTGAGCAAGACGACTTCGTAGAAGCAGCAGAGTAACTCTGATTGCTTACTGTCATATCTTAATAATATGGCAGTACTACAATACGAAACGTATTGAGAGGGGCGGCATCGCCCCTTTTACCTAACGAATTTATATTTAATGCTGAGGAATTGAAAAATGGCAGTGACTGCAGCACTAGTTAAAGAACTGCGCGAACGTACTGGCGCAGGTATGCTGGATTGTAAAAAAGCCCTGGTTGAAACGGATGGTGACATTGAGTTAGCCATTGAAAACATGCGTAAATCAGGCCAAGCGAAAGCGGCTAAAAAAGCAGGCCGTATCGCAGCTGAAGGTGTAATCCTTACTAAGGTTGAAGCGGGTCGCGCGACTATGCTTGAACTAAACTGTGAAACTGACTTCGTAGCACGTGACGAAGGTTTCCTTAAATTTGGTAACGAGCTTCTAGAAGTAGCAGCTGCTAACAACATCAACGACATCGAAGCGCTTAACGATGCAGAACTTAACGGTTCTAAAGTAAGCGAAGTTCGTGACGCACTTGTTGCTAAAATCGGCGAAAACATCTCTCCTCGTCGCGTTATCAACGTTGAAGGCGATACACTAGGCGCGTATGTACACGGCGGCCGTATTGGTGTTATCTCTATCCTTACTGGCGGTGACGAAGAGCTAGCGAAAGACGTTGCAATGCACGTTGCAGCTGCAAGCCCGCAGTTCGTTAAGCCTGAAAACGTTCCAGCAGAAGTTGTTGAGAAAGAGAAAGAAATCCAAATCGAAATCGCTATCCAGTCTGGTAAGCCAGCTGATATCGCTGAGAAAATGGTTGCAGGCCGCATGAAGAAGTTCACTGGCGAAGTGAGCTTGACTGGTCAGCCTTTCGTTAAAGATCCTTCAATCTCTGTTGCTGAGCTTCTTAAGAACAACAGCGCAGACGTAATCAACTTCGTACGTTTCGAAGTTGGTGAAGGTATCGAGAAGAAGACTGAAGACTTCGCTGCTGAAGTAGCTGCTCAAATGGCTGCTGCTAAGAAATAATTGAGTGTTTATCTTTTGCATTAAGCAATAGTTAGATAAACTACAAAGCACCTCTTAGGAGGTGCTTTTTTATAGCTGAACGTCTTTAGTGTTGCCATTGCAATGCGTAAGTGTGAAGCTAGGCGAGATTAAGTACGCGCCTGCCTGACAAACGAAAGCGCTTTGTCCTATGTTTTTTACATCAGTGGCTTGTTGAAAGACATAGGACAAAACGGGTTTACGAGGACAATTCAAACTATGAGTATCACACCAAAATCAGCATACCGACGCATTTTGTTAAAGCTTAGTGGTGAAGCCCTAATGGGGGCGGAAGGCTTTGGCATAGACCCTAAAGTGCTAGATAGAATGGCACAAGAAATTAAAGAGCTGGTTGAACTTGGTGTTCAAGTTGGTCTTGTTATCGGTGGTGGTAACTTGTTCCGTGGCGAAGGCTTAGCAAAAGCGGGAATGAACCGCGTTGTTGGCGATCACATGGGAATGCTGGCTACCGTAATGAATGGCTTAGCCATGCGCGATGCGCTTCATCGTGCATTTGTAAATGCGCGAATGATGTCAGCAATACCGCTAAACGGTGTTTGCGATGCCTACAACTGGGCAGAAGCCATTAGCCTTCTTAAGTCAGGCCGTGTTGTTATCTTCTCTGCCGGTACAGGCAACCCTTTCTTCACCACAGACTCAGCGGCTTGTTTACGCGGTATCGAAATTGAAGCCGATGCGGTATTGAAAGCGACAAAAGTTGATGGTGTTTATAGTGATGATCCGGTGAAAAACCCAGAAGCAACGCTTTACGAAGAACTGACTTATCAAGAAGTACTAGAAAAAGAACTTAAAGTGATGGACTTGTCAGCGTTTACTTTGGCGCGCGATCACAGCTTGCCAATTCGCGTATTCAACATGAATAAGCCAGGTTGCCTGAAGCGTGTTGTGATGGGCGAAAAAGAAGGTACTGTTATTCGCCACGCTGACAACGATTAATTAAGAACAATAGGATACAAATCGTGATTGATGAAATTGAATTAGATGCGCAAGAGCGCATGGAAAAAAGCCTAGTTTCTCTTAAGGGCCAATTCAGCAAAATCCGCACAGGTCGTGCGCATCCAAGCCTTCTAGATGGCATCATGGTACCTTATTACGGCGTAGACACGCCGCTAAAGCAAGTGGCTAACGTCGTTGCAGAAGACAGTCGTACTCTAGCGTTAACTGTGTTTGATAAAAGCGCCATTCAAGCGGTAGAAAAAGCCATTATGCAGTCTGATTTGGGTTTAAACCCAATGAGTGCAGGTGGTTCAATTCGTATTCCACTTCCTCCTCTTACTGAAGAGCGTCGTAAAGACCTTATCCGCGTTGTTCGCAATGAAGCGGAAGGTGGTCGTGTCGCTATCCGTAACATCCGTCGTGACGCGAACGGTGACATCAAAGATCTTCTCAAAGAAAAAGAAATCAGTGAAGATGAGAGCCGCGCTGCTGAAGAGAACATTCAATCTATTACTAACGATTTCATTAAGAAAGTTGACAGCATGCTTGCTGACAAAGAAAAAGAACTAATGGAAGTATAAGTAAGTATTATGATTGGAAAGCGTTTAAGCGCAGCCAAATCGACAAAAGCAGAGGTGCCAGCAGAATCTGCTGGCCCGAAGCACGTTGCAATCATTATGGATGGCAATGGTCGATGGGCGCAAAAGAAAGGGAAAATTCGTACCTTTGGTCATAAAGCCGGGGTAGAGTCTGTTCGTTCTGTTGTGCGCTTTGCACGTCAAAACGGTATTGAATCACTTACGCTATTCGCGTTTTCAAGTGAGAACTGGAAACGTCCTGAGGAAGAAGTCAGTGTCTTAATGGAGCTGTTCAATCTTGTCCTCAATAGCGAAGCAAAAAGACTACACAAGAACGGTGTACGTCTACAGGTTATTGGTGATGTTGAGGCGTTTGATGCCAAGCTGGTCGAAAAAATTCGTAAAGCTGAAGACATGACCAAAGATAACAAAGATTTGGTCTTAAATATCGCCGCAAATTACGGTGGTAGATGGGACATTGTAAACGCGGCTAAGCAACTTGCTACGCAAGTGAAAAGCGGCGAGCTTGATGTGGAAAGCATCTGTGAAGACGCACTGAATGCGCACATTTCAACAGCTAACCTTCCTGAGTTAGACCTTCTTATTCGCACAGGTGGCGAACACCGTATTAGCAACTTCTTGCTGTGGCAATGTGCCTATGCAGAGTTGTACTTTACCGACGTACTATGGCCCGACTTCAACGAAGACGTGTTTCAATTGGCCGTAGACGATTTTAACGTTCGCCAACGTCGCTTCGGTTTAACCGGTGAACAGGTAGTCACAGCCGATGGTTAACACCATACAGGCAATTATCAGGCTTGCCCTGGTAACGATAGCCAAGGGCAAATTATGCTAAAACAACGAATAATAACTGCATTAATCCTCGCGCCACTGGCGCTTTACGCTATTCTTTTTCTTCCTATTTTTTGGTTTGAAATAGCCATTGCCGGTGTTGTCGGCATTGGCGCTTATGAATGGGCGAATATGTCGGGCGTATGTGAACGTCCTAAAAAGCTCATTTATATGGCAGGTGCCTTTGCCATATGCATAGCCTTGTCTCTTATTGTTGATGCCAGCACGATTTGGTATCAAGGCCAATTACATGGTTTATACCGTGCCATATTAACGGTTGCCGTATTATGGTGGATAGCGTCTTTATTTATGGTGCTAGCCTATCCTAAATATTCCAAGTTCTGGAAAGACAGTCGCAGCGTTAGAACCCTATTTGGGGCGCTTACGCTTATACCTACATGGGTAGCGGTTGTTGCGCTTCGTACGAGCTTGCACGATGTTGATCCTTTCTACGGTGCTTCACTCATCTTCTATGTGCTGGGGATTGTTTGGGCTGCAGATATAGGTGCATTCTTTGTTGGCGTAAAATTCGGACGCCATAAGCTACGCCCTAACGTATCGCCAGGTAAAAGTTTAGAAGGCTTGTTAGGCGGTATTGCAGCTTCATTCGCTATTATCGCTTTTGCGGCCCTTCACTATCAGGTAGAGCCTTCGCGTATTTGGCTTCACCTTGCTATTGGCGGTATTACGGTGGCTGTTTCCGCCCTTGGCGATTTAAACGAAAGCATGCTTAAGCGTTGTGCGGGCATTAAAGACAGCGGCAAAATTCTCCCTGGACACGGTGGTGTACTCGATAGAATCGACAGCTTAACCGCGGCATTCCCTGTTTTTGCGTTCTGCTATGTAACCTGGATGGCGTAATGCAAACAGTAACAGTGTTAGGGGCCACAGGCTCCATTGGTTGTAATACACTCGACGTAATAAACCGCCACCCAGACAAATATCGCGTATTTGCTATTACTGGCAACTCACAGCTTGAATTGCTTATGGAGCAGGCCCAGAAATGCGCGCCGCGCCATGTGGTAATTGCTGATGACGCTAACTACAAACTAGCCTGTGAGTTAGCATCCCAGTACGGTGTGGATGCAGAAATTCTCTCTGGTGCTAAGGCGCTGGAAGAAGTATCCAGCGCGCCTGAAGTTGATGCTGTAATGGCAGCCATTGTGGGTGCAGCAGGGCTTTTACCCACACTGGCAGCAGTAAAGGCGGGTAAACGGGTTTTGCTTGCCAATAAAGAAGCGTTAGTCATGTCTGGTGCTTTATTTATCGAGGCTGCGAACCAAAGCGGCGCTGAAATTCTTCCTATTGACAGCGAACACAACGCCATATTCCAGTGCCTACCGCACGATTATGAATACGGTAACTTTGCCGCATCCGGCATTCGTAAAATTCTCTTAACGGGTTCTGGTGGTCCGTTTAGAGAAAGACCGCTTGATAGCTTCTCGTCAATTACAATCGATGAAGCCAGTACACACCCTAACTGGTCGATGGGCAGAAAAATTACAATCGATTCTGCAACTATGATGAACAAGGGGCTGGAGTTCATTGAAGCCTGTTGGTTGTTCGGTGCTGGTGCAGATGATATTGATGTGGTGATTCACCCGCAAAGTATTATTCATTCTATGGTGCAATATGTTGATGGCTCGGTGATCGCACAAATGGGTAACCCTGACATGCGTACCCCTATTGCCTATGGTTTGGCGCATCCTGAGCGAATCGAAGCGGGCGTGACGCCGCTCGACTTTTCTGACATTGGTAATTTCAGTTTTCAAACCCCTTGCTTTGAACGTTATCCGAATTTGAAGCTGGCTATCGATGCCTGTAAAGAAGGGCAATGTGCAACAACGCGAGTGAATGCATCAAATGAAGTGGCAGTTGAAGCCTTTTTAGAAGGTAAGATTCAGTTTTGTGATATTGCAAAAGTGAACGACGCCACACTTAATGCTATGCCCAATGTGTCGGTGAATTCAATTCAGCAAATACTAGAGCAAGACAGCCTTGCAAGAGCAAAAGCTAACGAGATTATTCGAGGTAAATTCCAGTGCTAGCATTTTTATGGAGCCTTGGTGCATTCATTGTAGCCTTAGGTATTTTGGTTGCTGTACATGAATGGGGGCACTTTTATGTGGCTCGTAAATGCGGTGTGCAGGTAGAGCGCTTCTCAATTGGTTTTGGAAAGCCTATATGGCGTAAAACAAGTAAATCAGGCACAGAATATGTCATCGCTATGATCCCATTAGGTGGATACGTGCGCATGCTCGATGGACGCATTGATGACGTACCACCTGAGTTAGAAGACAAAGCGTTTAACAATAAACCCGTTTTGCAGCGCATGGCGGTTATTGCTGCTGGCCCTGGCGTTAACTTTATTTTTGCGTTTTTCGCACTGTGGTTGATGTATCTGGTGGGGCTGGAAACGGTTAAGCCAGTAGTTAAACAGGTTGAGCCAGAAAGCATCGCAGCTATCGCTGGTGTGCAACCTGGTGATGAAATTATTAAAGTTGGCGACAGGAATACGCCTGATTGGGAAGCGGTAAACCTGGAAATAGTCTCAAACATTGGCGCCGAAAAAGCCAATGTTACGGTTAAAAATTCGTCAAATGTTGAAAAAGAACTGACTTTTACACTGGGTTCTTGGAACTTTGACCCAGATAGCGAGTCTCCTTTAAGCAGCTTAGGGTTAACCCCTTATCGTCCAGATGCAACGTTAACCGTTGGGTTTGTAGGTGAAGGAAGCGCGGCTCAGCAAGCGGGTTTAGAACCCGGTGATGAGCTTCTTGCATTAAATGGCGCTAAGTTGTCATCGTGGGAGCGATTAGTTGACGTTATTGTTGAAAGTCCCGGCGAGAATATCTCGCTTGATATACAAAGGGATGGACAACAACTGACGTTAGATGCCACGATAGCGCGCCGCGATACACCACAAGGGCAAAGTGGATATCTCGGTGTAAGCCCAACATTTGAGCCTTGGCCAGAAGGGTATGTGTTTACGCATCAATATGGCATTATAGAGGCTATTGGGAAGGCGCTAGATAAAACATGGCGTCTTATGACACTCAGTGTCGAAATGATAGGTAAGCTCATCACGGGCGACGTGTCAGTGAAGAATTTGAGTGGGCCTATCTCAATTGCTCAAGGTGCGGGAACAAGTGCTGGGTATGGACTTGCGTACTTTTTGAGTTTTCTTGCCTTAATAAGCGTAAATTTAGGCATAATAAATTTATTACCCTTGCCCATGCTTGACGGTGGTCACCTCATGTTTTTTATCGTGGAGTGGATCACAGGCAAACCTGTGCCTGAAGCGGTGCAGGAATGGGGTTACAGAATAGGTGGCGTGCTTCTGTTTATGATCATGGGTATCGCAATTTTTAACGATATCGCTCGCATAACCTGATACAAATCAGGAAGTACAAAACAGCTAATACAAAACGCGGCCAGGAAAAGAAAAATAGATGAAGTTAAAACAGTTAGTAGCAGCCGGAGCCATTCTTTCCAGTGCTAGCTTTGCCAATGCTGCGGCGCAAGACAGTGAATTTGTCGTTGAAGACATTCGCGTAGAAGGTTTGCAACGAGTTGCACTTGGTGCAGCCTTAACCTACTTGCCCGTTCAAGTTGGCGACGAGCTTAATACATTCAGGGTAACGCAGCTTATTCGCTCGTTGTACTCTTCAACTCACTTTGAAAATGTTGAAATTCTCCGTGATGGCAATACGCTTGTCGTGCGTGTCGCTGAGCGTCCTACCATTAGTAATATCATCTTTGAAGGCAACGATGATATTAAAGATGAGCAACTTCAGGAAAGCTTAGACGGAAACGGCGTTCGTATTGGTGAGCCGCTCGATAAGACCGTACTAACCTCTATCGAGAATGGCCTGAAAGACTTCTTTTACAGCATAGGTAAATATAATGCTGACGTGACGGCTATTATAACGCCGCTACCGCGTAACCGTGTTGACTTGAAATTACTTTTCGAAGAGGGCGACGCGGCTGAAATTGAACAAATCAATATTGTAGGTAACGAAATCTTCTCAGACGAAGAGCTGATGGAGGCTTTCGAGCTGCAATACGATACGCCTTGGTGGGATTTCCTGTCGGAAACTCGCTACCAGCAGCAAACGCTGCAAGGGGATATGGAAACGCTGCGTAACCATTACTTAAACCGTGGTTACCTTCGCTTTAACGTTGACTCTACACAAGTTTCAATGACACCTGAAAAGTCAGGTATCTATATCGCCATGAACGTAACAGAAGGTGAGCAATACACTATCTCTGAAGTTGAGCTGGTAGGCGATGTACTCGGGCACGAAGAGTATATTGAACGCGTACTTCCGCTTACTACGGGTGAATTGTATAACCAAGCAGAAGTAACGTACACAGAAGAATTTATCAGTAAGTATCTTGGTCGATTTGGGTACGCTTATCCAACAGTAACTACCGTTCCCGAAATTAACGACGAAGATAAAACGGTTAAGCTCACGCTGTCCGTTGACCCAGGCAAACGTATCTACGTCAACCGCATTAAATTTAACGGCAACGTAGTAACAGCCGATAGTGTTCTGCGTCAAAATGTCAGCCAGATGGAAGGTACGTGGCTGTCGAATAACTTACTTGAGTCTTCAAAGAACCAGCTTTCTCGACTTACTTATATGGAAGAGGTTGAATTTGAAACGGTACGTATCCCGGGTTCAGAAGATAAAGTAGACGTTAATTTTAACGTAAAAGAACAGCCATCGGGCTCGTTTAATGCTGGTATCGGCTATGGTGACAGAACGAAGCTAAGCCTACAGGCGGGTATCCAGCAAGATAACTTCTTGGGTACAGGTAAACGTGTGGGTCTTAACCTAAGCACGGTTTCATATCAGCGCAGTGCGCAAATCACGTACAACGACCCTTATTTTACCATTGACGGTATTAGTTTGGGTGGAAGCTTGGGCTATAGTGAGTTCGACGGTTCTGACTTTAACGTTATTCAGTACAACTCTAAGCGCTGGTCTATTGGTGCGAACATTGGTTATCCGATTAACGAGTTTAATCGTATTAACTTCGGTTTGACCTACAGCAACGTAGAGCTATTCAACCGTGGTTACTACGAGCAAACTGAGCAATTCTATAATCAGTTTACTAACGGTGAAGATCCTGATGCGGCTATTAAATATGATAGCTTCTTGGCAAGCGTAAGCTGGAGCAGAAGTACGCTTAACCGTGGTCTGTTCCCTACTGCTGGTTCGTCTCAGCGTGCGTCATTCAGCATTACCACGCCTAACTCAGACGTGAACTACTTCAAGACAGTATTTGACGGTAAGTGGTACTTCCCATTATCTCGTAACCAGCGCTGGTCTTTCCTAGCGCGCGTACGTCTTGGCTACGGGAATGGTTACGGTGATATTAACGGCAATGAGCAAATATTACCGTTTACAGAGAACTTTACGGCAGGTGGTTCTGACTCACTACGAGGATTCGAGAATAACACGGTAGGTCCTCGCGGTGTATTCCTAGGCAATACGGGCACTATAGTTGGACCTGATGGCGAAGTGTTCCCGGGCGATCCAGCTGATGCGCAGCTGTCTTGGTCGACGCGAAGCCTAGGTGGTAACGCGATGGCACTTGGCGGTATCGAGCTTATTGTTCCTACGCCATTTGTTGAAGAAGAAATGGATAACTCAGTTCGTACAAGTTTGTTTGTGGATGTGGGTAACGTGTGGGATACTGAGTTCGACTATGACTATTACCGTCAGTTTGACATAGCATCTACACAACGCGGTGAGCTATTGGACTATTCTGATTGGAGCCTGTATCGTAGCTCGGCAGGTATATCGGTCCAATGGGTATCACCAATGGGACCGATGGTATTCAGCTTCTCGAAAGCGATACAGCAACGTGATGGTGACGATGCGAGATTCTTCACTTTCAACATTGGTCAAACTTTCTAAGACATTAAAGCGAGCGCGTTTTTAGGCGCGCTCTATAATAAGATTCACAAAAGGAGTTCCCTTTGAAACAGTTGGTTAAACATATCGTTGCAGGAGCAATGTTGGGTAGCGCTTTAGTTAGTACATCTGTAATGGCTGAGCAGAAAGTTGCAGTTGTCGATGTGCAAGGTATTTTCCAAGCGATGCCTCAAGCGGCTGAAATTCAAAACGCTATTCAGGCTGAATTTAAAGATCAGCTTGAAGAAGTGAATCAACTGCAGCGTGATGGTCAGTTCTACGCAGAACGTCTTCAGCGCGACGCAGCGACAATGAGCGATGCAGAGAAGAAAGAACTAGAACAAAAAATCTTGTCGGTACGTGAAGAGCTAGCTAAAAAAGGTCAACCTTTGCAGCAAAACATTCAACGTCGCAGCAACGAAGAGCGCAACAAGCTTCTTGGCCTAATCAAGCAAGCTATTGACTCTGTTGCAGCAAAGCAAGGTTATGACCTAGTGCTTAACGCTGGTGCGGTTGCGTTTGCAAAAGAAGAGCACGACTTATCTGAGCAAGTTCTTCAGCAAGTAAGCAAAACTAACTAATAACTGCACTAGTCAGTTGTAAAATTTATCAGACCAACTCCCCAAAGGTGTTGGTCTGATTTGTTTTTTGCGCTTTACAGCGTATGGTTGCCGCCGTTTTTATTTTTACGGCGAGTTTGACCACATTACCAAGCATTGATTGGTATAAAATAGTTACAGGTCATGCTTGTATACAGGAGAAAGTTTTTGGCCAATTCACTTAATACCATTGAGATTCAGGAAATCATTGAACTATTGCCCCATCGATATCCGTTTCTTCTCGTTGATCGTATTACTGATTACGTTGTCGGCGAATCGGTAAAAGCGTATAAAAATATCACTATCAATGAGCCTTGCTTTATGGGGCATTTCCCAGAAAGGCCGATTTTTCCTGGCGTATTAATTCTTGAAGCGATGGCACAGGCTGCCGGAGTTTTAGGTTTTAAGACCATGGGCAGCAATGATAAGTTATACTTGTATGCAGGAATTGATAACGCACGCTTTAAACGCCCAGTTGTTCCTGGGGATAAGCTTGAGTTTGATGTGGCTCTGGTAAAAGAGCGCAGAGGGATTTGGAAATTTAAAGGTACTGCAAGTGTCGACGGCGACTTAGCTTGTAGTGCAGAGTTTATGTGTGCGATGAGAGAGATAGCGTAACGTGATCCATCCTACTGCGGTAATTTCAGAGAGTGCAACGATTGGTGAGAATGTCACTATTGGTCCATTTTGTGTGGTAGACGACAACGTCACCATAGGTGATGGCTGTATTCTGAAATCACATGTGGTGGTACGCGGCCCAACGCGTATCGGTAAAAACAATAAGTTTTATCAGTTTTCTTCAATCGGCGAAGACTGCCAAGATAAAAAGTATGCAGGTGAACCTACCGAACTGGTTATTGGCGATGATAACGAGTTTAGAGAAGGAGTCACCGTCCACAGAGGTACAGTTCAAGACAATAGCATTACTATAATTGGTTCACGCTGCTTGTTTATGGCTAACTCTCATGTTGCCCATGATTGTGTTCTTGGCAACGACATTATTATTGCTAACAGTGTAGCAATCGCAGGTCATGTTCATATGGACGATCATGTCATTGTTGGCGGCGCTGCAGGTATACATCAGTTTTGTCGAGTTGGTGCGCATTCGTTCTTGGGGGCTGGCGGTATTATTCTTCGCGATGTACCTCCTTTTGTTATGGTTAGCGGCCAGAAGAATATTCCTCAGGGTATTAACTCTGAAGGACTTAAGCGCCGCGGCTTCAGCAAAGAAGAAGTTATGGCTATTAAGCGCGCTTACAAAGCGATTTACCGCGAAGGTAATACGGTTGATGAAGCCATCGAAAAACTTGCCGAGCCTGCCCAGGAGTTCCCTGGCGTAGCACTTATGCTGAAGTTTTTACAGGACTCAGAGCGAGGCATTATTCGCTAATTATGTCTAAACCAATTCGTATCGGCATGGTTGCCGGAGAGCCCTCTGGTGACGTTCTTGCCGCCGGAATGGTCGCAGAGTTAAAACGCCAATACCCAGATGCTATTATTGAAGGTATTGGCGGTCCAAACATGATAAACGCGGGTTTTCATAGTCTTTTTGATATGGAAACCTTGTCGGTTATGGGGCTTGTTGAAGTTCTATCCCATCTACCTGCCATCTTGAAAGTTAAAAAGCAGCTTCTTGCTCACTTTGAGCAAAACCCGCCAGATATTTTTGTGGGTATAGATGCGCCAGACTTTAATTTAAGAGTAGAAAAAGCGCTTAAAGCGCGCGGTATTAAGACCGTGCACTATGTGAGTCCTACTGTGTGGGCGTGGCGTGAAAAGCGCATCCATAAAATAGCGAAAGCGACTAATCGCGTGTTGGGTTTATTTCCTTTCGAGCAGCAGGTTTACGATAAATACCATGTTCCCTATACCTTTGTGGGACACACAATGGCTGACGCTATAGCAATTGAGCCCGACCAAAATGCGGCGCGCCAAGAATTAGGTGTAGAGAGTAATGCTTACGTATTGGCTGTACTTCCGGGCTCACGCAGAGGCGAAGTAGAAACGCTACTTCCAGTATTTCTAGAGACCATAGAAGCTATTCACGTTAAACGCAGCGACATTCAATTTCTTATCCCTGCTGCTAACGAACATCGTCTTGCACAAATAAAAGCATTCTTGCAGGAAGCCAATAATGCAGAGGAACGTTTACCCATTCAGGTAACGCAAGGCACATCGCGAGATGCGATGATAGCTAGCGATGTTATTTTGTTAGCTTCCGGTACGGCTACCTTAGAGGCCATGTTATGCAAACGCCCCATGGTGGCCGCTTATTTACTTTCGCCGTTAACTTACAAAATTATGCAGCGCTTATATAAAGCGCCTTTCTTCACGTTGCCAAATCTATTGGCCAATGAAGCTATTATTCCTGAATTACTTCAAGAAGAAGTAAATGCAGAGAATATGAGCAATAAGCTACTCAACTTCTTCGAAAGTGATAATTCAGCCCTTATTTCCCGTTTCACCGACCTCCACCATACGCTAAAATGCAACGCTGATAAAACAGCAGCAAAAGCTGTCGTGGAGGAATTGTTTGCATAAGTTAATTGCCGGTGTCGATGAAGTAGGTCGCGGCCCGTTAGTCGGTGACGTGGTCACAGCCGCGGTCATTCTCGACCCTGAAAATCCCATTGAAGGGCTAACCGACTCTAAAAAACTGAGTGAAAAAAAGCGCGTAGCCCTTGCCCAAGAAATTCGTGAAAAAGCACTCTACTGGAATATCGGTAGAGCGAGCCCAGAAGAAATAGACAAACTTAATATACTGCACGCTACCATGCTCGCCATGATCCGTGCCGTCGAAGGTTTACCTGTAAAACCTGACTTTGTGCGTGTAGACGGCAACCGGGTTCCGGCGTGGAACTATGAGTCTGAAGCGGTAGTGAAAGGCGATAGCCTGCACGCAGAAATTTCAGCGGCTTCCATTATTGCCAAAGTAGAGCGAGATAACGATATGTTTTCGCTTCACCAGGCCTACCCGCAATATAACTTTGCCGGGCACAAAGGTTACCCCACAAAAGCACACTTTGAAGCCATCGCTGAATATGGCATCTTGGATTGCTATCGAAAAAGTTTTAAACCTGTAAAAGCGCTACTCGAAGAGAAATAACATCATGTCATCGCCATTTATTCATTTACGTGTTCACAGCGACTTTTCGATGATGGACGGCCTGAATAAGGTTAAACCTATTCTAGGTAAAGTGGCCGCGCTTGGCATGCCTGCCGTGGCGATCACCGACCAAATGAATATGTGTGGCTTGGTTAAATTTTATTCCGAGGCACATAACTTAGGTATTAAGCCCATCATCGGCACTGATTTTTGGGTTACCAATGAAGTCTTTGGCGATGAGCCTTTCAGACTAACCCTTATTGCAATGAACAATGAGGGATATAAGAACATTACTATTCTTATCTCCAAGGCCTATCTTCGCGGGCACCTCTCACACCGGGCGGTCATTGATCAAGAATGGTTGGCAGAGCACAGCGAAGGTGTGATTGCGTTATCGGGTGCACAGCATGGTGATGTTGGTGTGGGTTTAATGAAAAACAACGCCAAAATTCTCGATAGTGCCCTTGAGTTTTATCAAACTCATTTTCCCGACCGCTTTTATTTAGAGCTTATCAGAACCGGTAGGCAAGGTGAGGAAGATTACTTGCACCTTGCCGTGGAGCTTGCTGAGCAGCGCGGCTTACCCGTGGTTGCCACCAATGAAGTGTGCTTTATTGACCGTGAAGGCTTTGATGCTCACGAAATTCGTGTATGTATTCACGATGGCTACACGCTTGATGATAACCGCCGCCCTAAACGATACAGTGACCAGCAATATCTGCGCACTGCAGAGGAAATGGTTGAGTTATTTAGCGACATTCCTGAAGCCATAGAAAATACGGTTGAAATTGCCAAGCGCTGTAACGTTACCGTACGGTTAAACGAGTACTTCTTGCCGCAATTTCCAACCGGCGGCATGACCACCGAAGACTTCTTGGTTAAGGTGTCTGAGGAAGGCCTGGAAGAACGTCTAGAATTTCTATTCCCCGATGAAGAAGTGCGCAAAGCCAAACGCCCAGAGTACGATGACCGACTTCGCATTGAGCTTGAAGTTATCAACCAAATGGGCTTTCCGGGCTACTTCCTTATCGTTATGGAGTTTATCCAGTGGAGTAAGGATAACGGAATTCCGGTAGGGCCTGGGCGGGGCTCTGGTGCGGGTTCACTGGTGGCTTATGCCCTAAAAATTACCGACCTAGACCCGCTTGAATTCGATTTGCTATTCGAACGTTTCTTGAACCCAGAGCGTGTATCCATGCCCGACTTCGATGTCGACTTCTGTATGGATAGACGAGACGAGGTAATCGATCACGTTGCTGAGCTTTATGGGCGTCAGGCGGTATCGCAAATCATTACGTTTGGTACTATGGCAGCAAAAGCGGTAGTGCGCGACGTAGGCCGCGTACTTGGTCACCCATACGGCTTTGTAGACAGGATCTCAAAGCTGATTCCACCCGATCCTGGCATGACGCTTGAAAAAGCGTTTAAAGCAGAGCCACAGCTACCAGAAGTGTATGAAAGCGATGAGGAAGTGAAAGACCTTATCGATATGGCGCGAATACTTGAAGGGGTTACCAGAAACGCTGGTAAACACGCCGGTGGTGTTGTTATTGCGCCAACCACAATTACTGATTTCTCGCCTTTGTATTGTGATGACGAAGGTAAAAACCCCGTAACCCAGTTCGACAAAAACGACGTTGAAACGGCGGGCTTGGTAAAATTCGACTTCTTAGGTCTTCGTACGCTGACTATTATTCAGTGGGCAATTGATATGATCAAAGAAGGGAAGAACGTTGATGTAGATATCAGCGCCATACCGCTTGAAGATCCTAAGAGTTTCAGAACCCTTCAAAACGCCGAGACAACTGCGGTATTCCAGCTGGAATCTCGCGGTATGAAAGAACTAATTAAGCGCCTTAAACCTGACTGCTTCGAAGATATTATCGCACTGGTGGCCCTGTTCCGTCCGGGCCCGCTGCAATCAGGCATGGTAGATAACTTTATTGACCGTAAGCACGGACGTGAAGAAATTTCCTACCCCGATGCTGAATATCAGCACGAGTGCTTGAAAGAAATTCTAGAGCCTACCTATGGCATTATCTTGTATCAGGAACAGGTAATGCAGATAGCCCAGGAAATGGCGGGCTACTCGCTGGGCGGCGCTGACTTGCTTCGTCGTGCTATGGGTAAGAAAAAGCCAGAAGAAATGGCGAAGCAGCGCGGCACGTTCGCTGAGGGTGCGAAGGGCAATAATATTGACCCAGATCTAGCGATGAAAATCTTCGACTTGGTAGAAAAGTTCGCGGGTTACGGGTTTAACAAATCTCACTCTGCTGCTTACGCGTTGGTGTCTTACCAAACCCTGTGGCTGAAAGTGCATTATCCTGCGGAATTCATGGCTGCGGTAATGTCGGCTGATATGGATAACACCGATAAAATCGTGACGCTTGTCGATGAATGTGAGCGCATGGGCATCGAAATACTGCCGCCAGATTTAAATGCGGGTAAATACAAATTTACCGTTGATAGCGAAGGTCGCATTGTTTACGGTATCGGTGCGATTAAAGGGGTAGGTGAAGGCCCGATTGAAGCGATTATTGAAGCGCGGGAGACCCAAGGGGCATTTAAAGATCTTTTTGATTTCTGCGCCAAGATAGACATTAAACGGGTAAACAAGCGAGTGCTAGAAAAGCTAGTACTAGCGGGGGCAATGGACAACTTAGGCCCCCATCGCGCCAGCCTTATGGCGAGCTTACCCGAGGCCCTTGCCGCCGCTGGACAGCATGCAAAAGCCGAGTCTTTTGGTCAGTCAGACATGTTTGGCCTACTGACTACCGAGCCAGAAGACGTGAAGCAAGCATTTGCCGATGTCCCTGAGTGGCCTGAAAAAGTATGGCTAGAAGGTGAAAAAGGCACGCTAGGCTTGTACTTAACCGGCCACCCCATCAATCAGTACGCGGAAGAACTGCGTTACTACACCGACGGTCGATTAGTTGATTTAAAACCAACCAACAAAGACCAAATGGCCAGTGCAGTAGGACTGGTGCTTGGCGTGCGTGTTATGACGAACAAGCGGGGTCGTCGCTGGGCCATAGTGACACTGGATGATAAGAGTGCCAGAATAGACGTACGTTTCTTCCCCGATATGTACGAACAGTTCGAAAGTGTGTTAGAAACTGACAGAATATTGCTTATAAAGGGACAGGTCAGCTTTGATGATTTCTCTGGGGGCAATACAATCACCGCCCGTGATGTAATGGACATTGTTCAGGCACGAGAGAAAAACGCGAGAGCGCTGGCACTTAATATTGATACCCAGCTGCTTGAACCGAAGAAAATGAGTCAGATGCAATCTATCCTGCAGGCATTTAGCGGCGGAAGTTGTCCTGTTCAGTTAGCGGTAACCCATCCAGACGCTGAAGTAATCTTAGCGTGTGGTGCAAGATGGTACGTTACCCCTGAAGATCAACTTTTGCACGATCTCAAACAATGTTTGGGAGACAAAGCCGTTTCAATTCTCTACCATTAAGGGTAAGAGTTCGATAGATTGGACATCTCGCGTTTGCATAGACGAGCGTAGTACGAATAGGACATGAAATGAGTATACAGTTTTTGGACTTTGAACAGCCAATAGCCGAACTAGAAGCAAAAATTGAAGAGCTTAGGTTGGTGAATCAAGGTGGCGAGTTTGACGTTGGTATTGAAGAAGAAATCAATAAGCTTCGCGGTAAAAGCGCAGAGCTGACTAAAAAGATCTTTTCTGATCTTGGCGCATGGCAAGTTTCCCAACTTGCACGTCACCCAATGCGTCCATACACGTTAGATTACATTCCTCGTATTTTTACAGAATTCGACGAGCTTGCTGGTGATCGCGCGTTCGCTGACGATAAAGCGATTGTTGGTGGCCCAGCAATGCTAGATGATCAGCCGGTGATGATTATTGGTCATCAGAAAGGGCGTGACACCAACGAAAAAATTAAGCGTAACTTCGGTATGCCTAAACCAGAAGGTTATCGTAAAGCCCTGCGTCTTATGAAGATGGCTGAGCGCTTTAACATGCCTATTATTACCTTCATCGACACGCCAGGGGCATACCCAGGTGTGGGCGCTGAAGAGCGCGGCCAAAGTGAAGCAATCGCGAAAAATTTATTCGAAATGGCTGAGCTTACTGTTCCAATCGTGTGTACCGTAATCGGTGAAGGTGGTTCAGGTGGTGCACTAGCGATTGGTGTTGGCGATCGCGTTAATATGCTTCAATATTCTACGTACTCGGTTATTTCACCAGAAGGTTGTGCGTCTATTTTGTGGAAAAGCGCAGAAAAAGCACCACTCGCTGCTGAAGCGATGGGCGTAAGTGCGCCACAAATTAAAGAGCTAGGCCTGATTAACAGTATTGTTGAAGAGCCTTTAGGTGGTGCGCATCGCGATCATAATGGCATGGCGGCTAATTTGAAGGCCGTCATTAAGCAGCAGCTTAACCAGCTTAAAGAGCTAGATAAGACTAAATTGATGGAAGAGCGTTACCAGCGTTTGATGTCGTTCGGTTATTGCTAAGCTCATTAAGAAAACTAGCATAAAATTGCATTTAGCCGCTATGTACACCTGCGTTCTATCAGTTTAAACGCTTGCTATAAAAACTAGCGAGCGGCGGCTTAATTCATGTCGGTCATGTAATGTCGTATACGAACAAGGGGGTTGTTTACCAAAGGTAACCAACCCCCTTGTGTTATTAGAAAGTGTGTTATTAGAAAGCCAGTGCTTAGCCAAATACAAAGTTAAACCTCAGTAAAATATAGCGTTGAAAGAATAAGGTATTACCGGTCTGTGACCCCTCTACAATCCCCAACAATCGAACATATCGTCAACCGCATAGCGACATCTCTCACTGATGTAGAGCTACCACTTCAAACGCCACTCGTCGTTGCTTACAGCGGTGGTGTGGATTCGACCGTTCTGCTCCAAGCCGTTATTGCGTATAGGGAGCAGTTTGATAGCCCAATTCATGCTGTACATGTACATCACGGTTTAAGTGATAATGCCGAACAGTGGGCAAAGCACTGCGAATTACAGTGTCGTCTTGAAGACGTAGCATTTCATTTGTATCGAGTTGATGTTGATACGGGGTCGAGAAAAAGCCTGGAAGCAGAAGCGCGTAAGGTTCGATACAACGCATTGTTAGAAGTGTGTGACCAAATAGGCGGTGTACTGTTATTGGGACAACATGCCGAAGATCAGCTTGAAACCGTATTGCTTCAGCTTAAACGCGGTGCTGGTCCTCAGGGCTTAGCGGGTATGGGAGAAGTTCAGTACCGAGGTGACACCTTGATAATGCGCCCTATGCTAGCACTAGAGAAAGCCGAGATTGTAGCTTATGCCGAAGAAGAAATGTTGCAGTGGGTTGAGGATGAATCTAATCAGCAAAATAGCTTTGATAGGAACTTCTTAAGGAACGAAATTATACCTCACTTGCTGGCCAGATGGCCTAAGTTAACCAAAACCGTGGGGCGCAGCGCAGAGCTTTGTGCCGAGCAAAGTGCATTAGTTAGCGATTCGGCCCAGCAATTTTTCAAAGATTGTAAACGCACAGAGCTAAGACTAGACGGGCTAAAACTCGCTACATTGTCTTTACCTTGGCAGGCTATGGTCATCCGCGCGTGGTTTCGAGCTCAAGGCCAGCTGTCGCCGTCAAAAGCACAGACAGACCAAGTTCTCGCAATGCTAAAGGCAAAGCACGACGCAACCCCTGAAGTGAACTTTAAATGGGGCAGGGTTATACGGTTTGACCAAGACCTTTATTGGGTGGTGAACGCTACTCATGAAGTACCGCAAAACCTAAAATTAGTGCCCAACCAAAATATCGCGCTTCCTTGGCTTAGAGGCCATATTCGAATTGCAGTACCAAAGGCGCGAGAAGAAGATACCGTTTCTCTGCAAACCAATGCTCGCAACCTTAAAGTAAAGCCAGAAAATGCGAACGTATCTAAGTTGCTGAAAGAATGGTTTAAGGTATGGCGCGTGCCAAGGTGGGAGCGAAACGGCGTGCCGGCAATCTTGATTAACGACGAGCCTGTCGCACTGATTGTTGAAGGACGTTGTGTTTATCTGCAGCCCAAAGCGCCAGATATAGAAGTAACCTTTAGTCTCGACTGAATCTATGTAGCACTAAAAGTGCCGTTTTTTTGAAAGGGCTAGATACTCTTGCTTATGGTATCCATGGCAATAATGTGCAAAAGCGGCATTGCTTTGCCGCCATCCTGATAAATTCGAATCGCGACGTTACGCTGCGTGATAGCTATTTTTGCCAGAATTTTTCACGCGATACAGGGCGTTGTCAGCACGGTCAAATAGGCTACTCATCGTATCGCCGTCGCGATAAATCGCGCCGCCAAGGCTGCTTGATACGCCTAAGCGAGATAAGTAGCTAGAGCTATTGATACTCATTTGAATACGCTGGGCTGCACAAGCTAGTTGCTGTTGCGACTGACAGTCTAGCAAACAACAAAACTCATCGCCGCCATAGCGAAATGCTTCGTCTTCATCCCGCAGAACATTAGATAAATGTGATGCAACATGGACAAGTACTTTGTCACCTTCGCCATGACCAAAATTATCATTCACATACTTAAAGTTGTCTAAGTCGATCACCAAAAGTGCGAAAGGATCATCGTGTCTTTGCGCCCAGCCGAGTTGTCTTGTCATTGACTGCTCAAAGCCCGCTCGGTTACCTAAGCCAGTTAACACATCTTTAGTCGCCATCTGTTGCACACGCATTAATGAAAGAGCGTGCTTTACTTGTTTTCCAAATAAATCATGCAGTTGGAATAGACTCTCCCGTTGCGATAACGACAAGGGTGAACTAATGTAATAATAGACATGAGCTTGATCGCCATTAACGGCATTGGCACCTTGTAGTGGTAAATCAATGAGTGTTGACGATATCTTTGCATTACCGTACACCCAACGCGAGTCAAAGTCAGACAAGCTAAACCCGACGAAAATACACGCCACCTAGCTCTTGTAGTTCAAGAGTAGAAAGTAGCTGCGTGATAAAGCCTGATAATTCACTAAAAGAGAGTGATTTACCCGTACTCTCAGCAGGATAAAAATTGTTTTGTTGTGTGCTATCGTAGACTGACGTAGAAAAATCCACAGTGATGCCCCTATACAGAATGCGTTCATATGCAAAGAAACAAGTGTCAAAGCTCTGACGTTCATAGCGGTAAAACTTGCCGGATCTGCATTTGTGCTAGGGTGATTGCAAACTAAATGCCAACAAAGTATTTGTGGCGTAAGTCTTTAGTTTAAAGTGTAACGGCGCTTGATTTATCGCGCCTATTTTATAGATGGAAGTTTAAGTTGCTTTAGGAGGTAATGTGGGGACAAGCTTTTTAAATATCGTAATATTGATGTTTATATCGGTGTGCGCGGTCGCATTATTTAAACGCATTCATCTTCCTCCTATCCTTGCTTATCTCTTTGCTGGCGTGCTAGCTGGTCCACAGCTACTATCCGTGTTTGCTCACCCAGAAGAAATGCACCTGCTTGCTGAAGTGGGTATTGTATTCCTGCTTTTTTCACTTGGTCTTGAATTCTCACTACCTAAATTGTTGGCAATGCGCTCATTAGTGTTCGGCGTAGGCCTTGGCCAAATGCTTTTTACTACTGCGGTGTTTACCTGTGTTCCTCTGTTTTTCGGGATTTCAATAAGTGCATCCATCATTATTGGGGGTACGCTAGCATTAAGCTCTACCGCTATTGTTATTAAGCAAGCAACCGAAATGGGCATTCTTAATAACAGGCGTACACAATTAGCGGTGAGTATCTTACTCTTTCAAGACTTAGCGGTGGTTCCGTTCCTAATTGCTATTCCTCTTTTAGCCCAGACGGGTGAGGTAAGTATTGCGCTAGCTTTAGGCGAAGCGTTGCTTAAAGGTGTGTTTGTCATTGCATTTCTAATGTCAGTGGGTAAGTGGCTACTACCTTGGGTGTTTAGAGAGGTAGCAAGAACACGGACTGACGAGCTGTTTGTTCTGACCACTATATTAATTGCCCTATTGGCTGGCGGGCTCACTTATTACTTCGGGCTGTCCATGGCGCTAGGCGCTTTCTTGGCGGGAATGATGTTGGGGGAGAGCCAATACAAATATCAACTTGAAGCCGACATTCGTCCGTTTCGAGATATTTTGATGGGCTTATTTTTCGTTACCGTGGGTATGCAGTTAGAGCTCACCGTACTATGGAACAGCTTATTTGAAATTGTCTTTGGCGTTTTTGCGTTAATGATAGTTAAAGTCATTTTAGTAAGAGCCGCATCTCTGTTAGTTAAAACCGATGGAATAGACGGCTGGTCTGCAGGGGTTAAACTCTGTCAGATTGGAGAGTTTAGCTTTGTAATTGCCGCGCTTGCGACGACGCACGGCGTGTTAACATCAGAGCAGTCATCGCTCATCGTGTGCATGGGTGTAATCAGTATGGCGTTAACCCCGTGGCTTATGAATAACAGCGTCACTATAGCAAGGCGTATTGTTAACAAGGATATCTCGTTTGACGACAATGTGAGCTTTGGTAATGCAGAACCGTTAACCAACCACGTCATTATTTGTGGGTTTGGCCGCGTTGGACAGTCGGTAGCTCGCATGCTGAAAATGGAAGGCATTCATTTTGTTG
>JYMV01007763.1_pt1 | contig 85771 bp, 95 predicted proteins | sample 338911 | NCBI WGS metagenome assembly JYMV01 (sample SAMN03354496, study PRJNA234377) | hydrothermal vent metagenome | biome: Deep sea; feature: Hydrothermal plumes at the Eastern Lau Spreading Center, Western Pacific Ocean; material: Seawater | place: Tonga | collected 2009 | depth 2000 m m | reverse complement strand
ATGGATCTATTGGTCAGTGTCAAACACCGGGTCGTGTGTTTAAGGGTAAGAAAATGTCCGGGCACATGGGTGCTGCTAAAACAACAGTACAGAATTTAACAATTCATTCTGTTGATGAAGCAAGAAATCTTATCTTAGTTAAGGGTGCCGTTCCGGGACCTAAAGGCGGTGATGTTGTTATAACACCTGCGATTAAATTAAAAAATAAAGGTTAAGTTATGGTTTTAGAAGTTCAAGCAATTAGCGATAAAGACTCAGTAGGAGCGGTTGCTGTTTCTGAGGCTGTTTTTGATCAACCATTTAATGAAACATTAATTCATCAATTGGTTACTAAATATTTGGCCGGCGCTAGAGCGGGTACCAAAGCACAAAAAAATCGTTCGGCTGTCAGTGGTGGTGGTATTAAGCCATGGCGTCAGAAAGGTAATGGTCGTGCAAGAGCCGGTACTTCTAGAAGTCCTTTGTGGCGTTCAGGTGGGGTTACGTTTGCCGCTCAGCCCAGAAATCATGAGCAAAAATTAAACAAGAAAATGTTTAAAACAGCGGTTAGATCGATTTTTTCAGAACTGCTTCGTCAAGACCGTTTAGTAGTGAGCAATGATATTGTCCCTTCTACACCTAAAACAAAGGAATTAGTGGCGAAGTTGGTTGATGTGAAAGCAAACAGAATCATGATCGTTGCGCATGAAATTAATGAAAATCTTGAATTGGCATCTAGAAACATACCAAATGTTTCGGTGACAACAGCTGATTATCTTAACCCTGCTTATTTAGTGGGTGCCGATAAGGTGATTATGACTGAGCAGGCTTTAAAGCAGTTAGAGGAGCGTTTAGGATGAATAATCACGAATTAGCAGGTTTAATTTTGGCGCCGATTGTATCTGAGAAATCAAGTATAGCTGCTGAAAAAAACAAACGATTTGTATTTAAGGTGCAAACTCGGGCAACAAAATTTGATATTAAAAAATCAGTAGAATTAATGTTTGATGTTGAGGTTGACTCTGTTCAGGTCCTTAATGTTAAAGGTAAGGCAAAGCGATTCGGTCGCACATTTGGCAAAAGATCAGACTGGAAAAAGGCTTACGTTAAGTTGAAGCCGGGTCATGATATTGATTTTGCTACAGCCTGATAAATTAAGAATAAGCTCAATGGATACGGTGAACACATGGCAATTGTAAAATCAAAACCGACCTCCCCAGGTTCGCGCTTTGTAATTCGTGTTAAAAATGACGATTTACATAAAGGAAAGCCTTACGCGGCCTTGTTGGAGAAAAAAAGTAAAACGGGCGGCAGAAATAACCAAGGTAGAATTACTACGCGACATATTGGTGGTGGCCATAAGCAGCATTACCGGGTTATTGACTTCAAACGAATTAAAGATGAAATTCCAGCGGTCGTAGAACGTTTAGAATATGATCCAAATAGAACTGCGAATATTGCATTAGTATTGTATAATGATGGGGATCGGAAGTACATCATTGCACCGAAGGGGCTTGTAGCCGGAGATGAGGTGGTCTCGGGTCCACATGCACCTATTAAAGTCGGTAACTGCTTGCCATTACGAAATATGCCGTTGGGTTCCTTGGTTCATTGTGTTGAGATGAAACCTGGTAAAGGTGCGCAAATAGCAAGAAGCGCAGGAACCTCTGCGCAGCTGGTTGCTAAAGAAGGTGCCCATGTGACCTTACGTTTACGTTCAGGTGAAATGCGTAAAGTATTGGCTGACTGTAGGGGGGTTGTTGGCGAGGTATCAAATTCTGAACATAATTTGATATCACTTGGTAATGCCGGTGCATCAAGAAGACGAGGCATCAGACCCACGGTTCGTGGTGTGGCAATGAATCCAGTGGATCATCCGCATGGTGGTGGTGAGGGTCGTACCTCAGGTGGGCGTCATCCCGTCTCGCCGTGGGGTGTTCAGACTAAAGGGTTTAAAACCCGTAAAAACAAACGTACTGACAATATGATTGTCAGACGCCGTAAGAAAAAATAAGAGAGGTTAGCGTGGCACGCTCTATAAAGAAAGGACCATTTGTTGATCATCATCTACTTAAAAAAGTAGCTGATGCAGTTGAGTCAAACAGTAAGAAACCCATTAAAACATGGTCGCGTAGATCCATGATTCTCCCGGATATGCTGGGATTGACTATTGCGGTTCATAATGGGCGTCAGCATATGCCTGTATTGGTGACTGAGAATATGGTGGGTCATAAACTGGGCGAATTTGCGCCAACGCGTACGTTTAGAGGTCATTTGGCCGATAAGAAATCAAGATAAGGTTTTTTGAAGATGGAAATATCAGCAAGATTAAATAATGCACCCATGTCCGCTCAAAAAGCGCGCTTGGTTGGTGATCAGATCAGAGGGTTGCCAGTAGATAAAGCATTGAATGTTTTGAAATTTAGCCCTAAAAAAGCGGCTGAACTTATGCTTAAAATTCTCGAGTCAGCAATCGCTAATGCAGAACACAACGAAGATGCTGATGTTGACGAATTGAAAGTTTCAACTGTGTACGTAAATGAGGGTTCAACGCAAAAACGCCTGCGAACACGTGCTAAAGGTAGAGCGAATCGCATATTAAAGCGTTCGTGTCATATAACCATTAAAGTAACAGAATTCGAGTAGGGGTAATTGTAATGGGTCAAAAGGTACATCCAACGGGTATACGTTTAGGGATAGTTAAAGACTGGACCTCTAGATGGTATGCCAACTCAAAAGACTATCCAGTTTTGTTGGGTCAGGATTTGAAGGTGCGTAGTTTTCTTAAAGAAAAGTTAGCGCATGCGTCGGTAAGCAGGATTCAGATTAACCGTCCAGCAGGCAATGCTCAAATTACCATTCATACGGCCCGCCCTGGTATCGTTATCGGTAAAAAAGGTGAAGATATTGATAGGTTGCGTACCGTGGTTTCGTCGATGATGGGGGTTCCTGTTCAAATTAATGTCGAAGAGATCAGAAAGCCTGAATTAGATGCGCAATTGGTCGCAGAAGGTATTGCGCAGCAATTGGAGCGACGGATTATGTATCGCCGTGCCATGAAACGTTCGGTTACTAATAGCATGCGTTTAGGTGCTGAAGGTATTAAGATTAATCTGGGTGGCCGCCTGAATGGTGCTGAGATAGCCCGTAGTGAATGGTATCGAGAAGGTCGTGTACCGCTGCATACGTTGAGAGCCGATATTGATTACGGTTTTGCTGAAGCTCTAACAACATACGGCATTATCGGTATTAAGGTTTGGATTTTCAAAGGCGAAGTTTTTGGCTATGACAGTCAGGCTAAAACTACTGTTTCAAAAAAAAATAAAAGTAAGTAAAGACGATGCTTCAACCAAAAAGAACAAAATTCAGAAAACAGCAGAAGGGTAGAAATACCGGTATTGCAGTCAGGGGCTCTAGCGTAAGCTTTGGCGAATACGGTCTAAAATCAACTTCCCGTGGGAGATTGACTTCACGTCAAATTGAAGCGGCTCGTAGAACCATTACCCGTCATGTAAAAAGGGGCGGAAAGCTTTGGATTCGAGTGTTCCCGGACAAGCCTATTACTAAAAAACCTCTTGAAGTTAGAATGGGTAAAGGTAAAGGAAGTGTCGAGTATTGGGTTGCTCAGATCAGACCAGGTACCATGCTTTATGAAATTCAGGGTGTTTCTGAAGATCTCGCCCGCGAAGCTTTTAAATTGGCCTCGGCTAAGCTTCCTGTTCAAACAACTTTTGCTTCTCGTACGGTAATGTAATGAAAGCAAGTGAACTACGTGAAAAAAATTCACAAGAATTAAATCAAATGTTGACCGATTTAGCGCGTGAACAATTTAACCTTAGAATGGAGAAAGGCACAGGTCAACTTGCAAAGACCGATTCGATGAAAAAGAATCGTCGCGATGTTGCGCGAATTCATACCATTCTTAAAGAAATGACGGCTTCAGACTCATGAGTGAAAATAAAGAAAATTTACGAACAACCACTGGTCGGGTGGTTAGTAATAAGATGGACAAGACCATAACAATTAGTGTTGAACGTCTTGTAAAACATCCGGTTTACAAAAAGTATATTAAACGTTCGACAAAATTAATGGCTCATGATGCGAATAATGAATGCCAGGAAGGGGACCTTGTAGCCGTGACATCCAGCAGACCACTGTCAAAAAATAAGAAGTGGCTTTTGGTGGAAGTTTTGCATCGTCCAAATAAATAATATCGAAAATATCAGTCAGGATTAATCATGATTCAAACTCAATCAAGGCTTGGCGTTGCTGACAATAGTGGTGCAAAAGAAGTGATGTGTATTAAGGTGTTGGGTGGTTCTCATCGCCGCTATGCAAACATTGGTGACATTATTAAAGTCAGCATTAAAGATGCAATTCCTCGCGGCAAGGTCAAGAAAGGTGAGGTACATAACGCTTTAGTGGTCAGGACGCGCAAAGGGGTACGCAGACCTGATGGCTCTGTTATTCGTTTTGACGGTAACGCAGCAGTAATTCTGAATGCTAATTTACAACCCATTGGAACACGTATTTTCGGCCCGGTAACCCGTGAGTTAAGAACTGAGCAGTTCATGAAAATTGTATCGCTTGCTCCAGAAGTGCTTTAAGTAGATAAGGTCTCAAAATGAATAAGATCAAAAAGGGTGATGACGTGTTGGTCCTCACTGGCAAAGATAAAGGTAAGCAAGGGGTGGTAAGCCACCTTGTCGGTGATGATAGAGTCATGGTCTTAGGTGTGAACCAAGTCAAGAAACATCAAAAACCCAATCCGCAAAAAGGTATTGAAGGCGGTATTGTTGATAAAGCAATGCCTATACATATTTCAAACGTGGCTTTATATAATCAAGCAACCAAGAAAGCTGACAAAGTTGGTTTTAAAACGCTTGATGATGGCACTAAAGTGCGTTTCTTTAAATCCAACAATGAAATTGTTGACGCATAAAATCCGGATAATCGATCATGGCTCGTTTACAAACAGAATATAAAGAAAAAATAGTTCCTGAGTTAACCAAAGAATTTGGTTTTAAGTCAGTTATGGAAGCACCGAGAATCACTAAAATAACCTTGAATATGGGTGTAGGTGAAGCGGTTGCTGATAAAAAAGTAATACAGGCAGCAGTGGCTGACATGGAGAAAATTGCCGGTCAGAAAGCTATTATTACCAAGGCAAGAAAATCTATTGCGGGATTTAAAATTCGTGATGATATGCCCATTGGTTGTAAAGTCACCTTGCGCAGTGAGCGTATGTATGAATTTTTAGATCGTCTGATCAGTATTGCGATTCCGAGAATTAGGGATTTTAGAGGCATGAGTAGTAAAAGTTTTGATGGGCGTGGTAATTATTCCATGGGTGTTACAGAGCAAATCATTTTTCCAGAAATTGATTACGATAAGATTGACAAGATTCGTGGCTTGGATATCACCATTACTACAACGGCTAAAAATGACGAAGAAGGTTTGGCCTTGTTGAAGCATTTTAATTTTCCATTTAAGACTTAAAGGCTACGTTATGGCTAAGAAATCAATGATTGCTCGTGAACATAAACGCGAAAAATTAGTTAAAAAGTTTTACGAAAAGCGTCAGGAATTGAAAGCGCTTATCATCAATCCGAATACTTCTCGGGAAGATCGTCAAACTGCTCAAATCAAGTTGCAAAAGCTACCAAGAGATTCCAGCGGAGCTAGATTGCGTAATCGTTGTAGCCTAACGGGTCGTCCGCACGGTTATTACAGAAAATTTGGCCTTGGGCGTAATAAATTAAGGGAATCAACCATGCGTGGTGAAGTGCCCGGGCTTTCTAAAGCGAGCTGGTAATCATCCCTAATATTAAAGAGTTGGAGCAAAACTTATGAGTATGTCAGACCCGGTATCGGATATGTTAACCCGGATTAGAAACGGCCAATCAGCCAGTAAACAGTTGGTAGCTATGCCGAGTTCTACAATGAAATTGTCAATTGCTAACGTATTAAAAGAAGAAGGTTACATCGCCGATTATGCCGTTGAGAAAAACGGTAATCATGACGAGTTAAACATTACGTTGAAATACTATCAGGGTCGCCCTGTCATTGATAAAGTTACCCGAGTCAGCAGACCCGGTTTACGTATTTATAGGTCAAAAGATGAATTGCCATCGGTTTTAGATGGTCTTGGAATTGCCATCATTTCGACCTCTAAAGGTGTAATGACTGATAGAGCCGCACGTGCTATTGGTAACGGTGGCGAAGTCATCTGTACAGTCTGTTAAAATTAGGATAAATCAATGTCAAGAATAGCGAATAATCCTGTTGTCATCCCTGCCGGTGTTGATATTAATTTGGATGGAAGCAATATAACTGTCAAAGGTTCAAAAGGGCAGTTGACGCAGGCTTTGCATAAAACCGTCAGTTGTGATGTGGCCGATAATCTTTTACAGGTCACTTGGGACAAAGCGGATAAAAAAGCATCGGCACAAGCGGGTACGGCACGGGCGAATATTTCTAATATGGTAGTCGGTGTAACCGTCGGTTTTGAAAAGAAGCTGGCCTTGATTGGTGTAGGTTACCGTGCTCAGCTTAAAGGTAAGGCATTGAACTTATCTTTAGGTTTATCACACCCCGTTGAATACTCGGTGCCTGAAGGGATTACGATTGAAACCCCTAGTCAGACAGAAATTATTGTTAAAGGCAGTGACAAACAACAAGTGGGTCAGGTTTCAGCAGAAATAAGAGCTTATCGACCACCGGAGCCTTATAAAGGTAAAGGTATTCGTTATGCAGACGAGCATGTTGTAAGAAAAGAAGCTAAAAAGAAATAAGGTAAATTAATGAATAAATTAGCAGCCAGACACAGAAGGCGCATTAAGGCGCGTAGCCATATTAAGCGGCTCGCTGTCAATCGCTTGACGATCCATAGAACATCACAACATATTTATGCCCAGGTTATTAGCGCGGATGGTAATTCTACCCTAGCAAGTGCATCAACTACTCAGGCGGATGTTAAGTCTTCATTGAAGAATACAAGTAATGTTGAAGCAGCAAAAGCTGTTGGTAAACACATCGCAGAAAAGGCAATAGCAGCCGGTATTACCGAAGTTGCTTTTGATCGTTCAGGTTTTAAATATCATGGTCGCGTGAAAGCTCTAGCAGATGCTGCACGTGAATCTGGTTTGCAATTTTAGGGGATTAGACGAATGGCTACAGCACCTTCTCAAGGTAACACAAACACCGACGGGCTTGAAGAAAAGCTGGTTTCAGTACGTCGAGTGGCTAAAGTGGTAAAAGGCGGTCGTGTTTTTGGCTTTTCTGCACTGACAGTTGTCGGTGATGGAGAAGGACGCGTTGGCTATGGCGTCAGTAAGGCGCGCGAAGTTCCGAATGCGATTCAAAAATCAATGGATCAAGCGCGTAAGAATATGCGTCAGGTTTCATTAAAAGGGGACACCTTACAATACTCGATTATGGCTTCGACAGGCGCTGCGAAAGTTTATATGCAGCCGGCTTCAGAAGGGACCGGTATTTTAGCTGGCGGTGCGATGCGGGCTGTATTTGAAGCCGTCGGTATTCATAACGTTTTAGGGAAATGTATTGGTACGAATAATCCTATTAACGTAGTTCGGGCAACCATTAACGGGCTGGCCGAAATGACAGATGCAAAACAGGTGGCAGCGAAACGCGGTCTATCTGTTGACGAGATTACAGGATAATAGTGATGGCCACACAAAAGACAGTCAAGGTCACCATGACCAAAAGTAAAATTGGTCGTTTACCTAAGCATAAAGCGTGTTTAAGAGGTTTGGGTTTACGAAAAATCAATCAAACAGTTGAGGTAGTTGATACACCTGAAAATCGGGGCATGATCAATAAAATCTCATACATGCTTAGAGTAGAGGCGGAATAATGTATTTAAATACCATTAAACCGAGTGCTGGAACAAAGAAAAAAGCCAAAAGAGTGGGTCGTGGAATTGGGTCTACCTTAGGTAAAACCTGTGGTCGCGGTCATAAAGGGCAAAAATCCAGAAGCGGTGGTTTTCATAAGGTTGGTTTTGAGGGTGGACAAATGCCTTTGCAACGTCGTTTACCTAAAGTGGGTTTTAGTTCTCGCTCTAAAAAATATACAGCAGAAGTTAGGTTATCAGAGCTTAAAGGTTTGAATGTTGAGATTATCAGTCTACAAACCTTGATTGAAAATAATCTAGTTCCGGCAATTACCAAAAAAGCAAAAGTAATTATGTCCGGTGAACTTAATGAGGCAGTGAGCATTCAGGGGTTAGGGGTAACGCCCGGTGCAAAAGCTGTGATTGAATCCGCAGGCGGAAAAATAGAGGCGTAAGTGAATACTACAGCAGCGCAAATGCAAAAATCATCAGGACGATTTTCTGAGCTACGCTCAAGATTATTTTTTGTTCTAGGAGCTTTCTTTGTTTATCGTGTCGGTGCTCATATACCGGTACCGGGGGTAGATCCCGAGGCATTGGCTTTGATGTTCAAGCAACAAGAAGGTTCTATTCTGGACATGTTTAACATGTTTTCCGGGGGGGCTTTAAAGCGCTTGAGTATTTTTGCTTTAGGAATTATGCCCTATATTTCGGCTTCGATTATTACCCAGTTAATGGGGGTGATCATTCCTGCGGTTGAACGAATTAAAAAAGAAGGTGAGGCGGGGCGTCGGAAAATCACCCAGTACACGCGCTATGCCACTGTTTTATTGGCAACTTTCCAGTCGATTGGAGTTTCGCTTGCGCTACAATCGCAAACAGCAGGGGGATTACCTGTGGTCGTCAACCCGGGTATTCATTTTGTATTTATTACCGCGGTCACATTGGTGACAGGTACGGTGTTTTTAATGTGGTTAGGTGAGCAAATCACCGAACGCGGTATTGGTAATGGTATTTCGTTGATTATTTTTGCCGGTATCGTCGCAGGACTGCCTTCAGCTATTGGTGGGACCTTGGAATTAGCCCGTACGGGTGAGCTTAACGGTGCCTTTATTATTGCGTTGTTTATTATTGCTTTAGCGGTTACGGCTCTAGTGGTTTTTGTTGAGCGTGGCCAACGACGTATTGTGATTAATTATCCGAAGCGGCAACAAGGTAAAAGAATGTATGCCGGTCAAAGTAGCTTTTTACCATTAAAGTTAAATATGGCCGGTGTGATACCACCTATTTTTGCTTCCAGTATTATCTTGTTTCCATCCACTATTGCCGGTTGGTTTAGTGATGTTGAAGGATTGGGCTGGTTACAGGAAGTTTCCATGGCGTTATCCCCTGGGCAGCCGATCTATGTAATGTTTTACGCATTTGCAATTATTTTCTTTTGCTTTTTCTATACAGCATTAGTATTTAATGCCAAAGACACGGCGGATAATTTAAAGAAATCAGGCGCTTTTGTACCCGGTATACGGCCTGGAGCACAGACCACTATATTTGTTGATAAGGTGTTGACGCGGTTAACTTTAATTGGTGCTGTTTATATTACCGGTGTCTGTTTGTTGCCGGAATTCCTGATTGTTTACTGGAATGTTCCTTTTTACTTTGGCGGTACATCGTTATTGATTATTGTCGTAGTGGTTATGGATTTCATGTCACAGACACAAACGCTTATGATGTCTCAGCAATATGAAGGCATTATGAAGAAAGCGAATTTTAAAAAATAAATTTATTTAGAAAATAGGAAAAGCTGATGAAAGTAAGAGCTTCCGTCAAGAAAATGTGTAGAAACTGTAAAGTTATTAAGCGTAATGGGGTCGTCCGTGTTATTTGTAAAGACGGTCGGCATAAACAGCGTCAGGGTTAGTTTTTTATTGAGCTAAAGCAAGGGGGATGGTATAATTCCCCTCTTAACTTGAGAGTTTGTAATAGGAGATCAGTTAGATGGCACGTATTGCCGGAATAAATATATCAGATCATAAACATGCCGTCATAGCGTTGACTGCAATTTATGGTATTGGTCGTACAACAGCAAAAATAATATGTGATGAGGTCAAAATTAAGCCGGATGTTAAAATCCGTGAGTTGACTGAAGAGCAATTAGAGTTAATTCGTAGCGTGGTTTCAAAGGTAACCGTTGAAGGTGATCTGCGTCGAGAAGTCACTATGAATATTAAACGGTTAATGGATTTAGGTTGTTTTCGAGGTATTCGCCATAGACGTGGCTTACCGTTACGTGGTCAGAGAACCAAAACCAACGCAAGAACGCGAAAGGGTCCAAGAAAACCCATTCGTAAATAACAGCAGTTAAGAGGATAGAATATGGCAGCTCCGAGCCGTAATAAAAAAAGAGTTAAAAGAGAAGTCGCCGATGGGATTGCCCACGTACATGCCTCTTTTAATAACACCATTATTACTATTACAGACCGTAAGGGTAATACACTATCTTGGGCCACAGCCGGTGGTTCAGGTTTTCGAGGTTCCAGAAAAAGCACGCCTTTTGCAGCGCAGGTGGCAGCAGAAAGAGCCGGTGAAGCGGCAAAGGAACACGGGGTTAAAAACCTTGATGTTTTGATTAAAGGCCCGGGTCCGGGTCGTGATTCCACCATACGGTCGCTGAATGCAATTGGGTTTAAGATCAACAGTATTTTTGATGTTACACCGATTCCGCATAATGGCTGTCGTCCGCCTAAGAAACGTCGCGTATAAAGAATTTGGAGTAATTTAGAAATGGCAAGATATTTAGGACCTACCTGTAAACTGAGTCGACGAGAAGGCACAGACTTATTTCTGAAAAGTCGTGGTAAATCGTTAGAAGGAAAGTGTAAATTAGACACGCCTCCGGGACAGCACGGGGTCAGACGAAACAGACCGTCAAACTATGCTTTACAGTTACGCGCCAAACAACGAATGCGTAGAATTTACGGTGTTTTAGAAAAACAGTTTAGAAATTACTATAAAGCCGCGGCCGGTCAAAAAGGTTCAACGGGTGAGAACTTGTTGAATTTATTAGAAACACGGCTTGATAATGTGGTTTACAGAATGGGTTACGCTGCAACACGTGCAGAAGCCAGACAACTGGTTTCACATAAAGCGATCCAAATTAATGGTAACATTAATAACATTCCTTCGGCGAAAGTTGGTCCGGGCGATGTCGTTTCAATCCGTGAAAAATCAAAAACACAATTACGTATTATTGATGCGTTAACGGTTGCTGAGCAGTACGGTTTTCCTATTTGGATGGATATTGATGTTAAAGCGATGTCCGGTACGTTTAAATCCCTCCCAGAGCGTGTTGATTTGGGTAGTGATATGAATGAATTACTGGTTGTTGAGCTTTATTCTAAATAATTGATTTATTGAGGTTGCTTATATGCAGAATCCGTTATCCGGATTGTTAAGACCTGGTATGGTTCAAGTTGAAACCATTAGCGCGAACCATTCTAAAGTTATCATTGAGCCACTGGAACGTGGTTTTGGTCATACTTTAGGGAATGCGTTAAGGCGAGTTATTTTATCGACTATTCCTGGTTTTGCTGTTACTGAAATTGAAATAGAGGGTGTTCAACATGAATACTCATCTATCGAAGGGGTTCAGGAAGATGTGATTGACATCATTCTGAATCTTAAGAATTTAGCCATTACGCTTCATGAAAAAACAGAAGTTGAGCTGACTGTATCAAAACAAGGGCCCGGTGAAGTGTTAGCCGGTGATATTGCGTTAACGCATGATGTTGAAATTACTAATCCTGAGTTAGTGATTGCGAATATAACGCAAGATGTTAGTTTTAATCTTAAGATGGTTGTTAAAGCTGGGCGTGGCTATGAGTCTGCTGCTGATAGAAAGAAGTTAACGGATGATAATAGCTCGGTTACCGCTATTCAAATTGATTCAGCATTTAGCCCAATTAATAATGTTGCCTATTCGGTTGATAAAACCCGGGTTGATCAGCGCACTGGCTTAGACAAATTGATTTTGACTCTGGAAACCAATGGTACGGTAGATCCGGAAGATACCATCAAGATGGCGGCGACTGTTCTACATGACCAGCTTTCAGTTTTTGTTGATTTTGACAAAGTCTCTGAACTTGAGGTGGTTGAAGTCAATGAACCTGAAGAACAGTATGATCCCGTTCTGATGCGTCCGGTTGACGATTTGGAACTGACCGTTAGATCAGCGAATTGTTTAAAAGCAGAAAATGTTTTTTACATCGGTGATTTGATTCAACGTACTGAAAACGAATTACTTAAAACACCGAATTTAGGCAAGAAGTCATTGACTGAAATCAAAGATGTATTGGGAACCAAAGGACTGACCTTGGGCATGCGTCTTGAAAACTGGCCTCCAGAAGGTTTAGCACGTCGTATTGACGATAATATTTAAAAAATAATAAGGTTTGCGTCGAAATGAGACATCGTAAAACAGGTAGAAAATTAAATAGGAACAGTAGTCACCGTAAAGCATTGTTCAGCAATATGGTAAATTCCTTGATTAAACATGAAATCATTAAAACGACGTTACCCAAAGCTAAAGAGCTGAGAGGGTTTGCTGAGCCGTTGATTACTTTGGCTAAAAGTGACTCGGTAGCCAAGCGTCGTTTAGCCTTTGCGCGGTTGCGTGATAAAGATTCAGTGGCTAAATTATTTACAGAATTAGGCCCTCGTTATCAAGAGCGTCCAGGCGGTTATTTACGGGTGCTTAAATGTGGCTTTAGAACAGGCGATGCAGCGCCAATGGCCTATGTTGAGTTAGTCGATCGACCCGAACCGGTGAGTGATGATGCTTAATCGCTAAGGGTTCTTAACTGTTAAAAAAAGCCGGATTAAATCCGGCTTTTTTTTGTCTTGGCAAAACCAGAACGGATTATTTTTCCAGTAATTCAAGTTTACCTTCTTTGCCATTCCACTCTTCAGCATCTTCTAAAGGGTCGCCGACATCGGTAATAATGGGCCATGACTTAGCCAGCTCAGCATTGAGTTTAATAAAGGCTTCCTGGCCTTCAGGGAGTTCGTCTTCCGAGTAGATTGCTTCTGCAGGACATTCAGGTTCGCACAAGGTGCAATCAATGCATTCGTCTGGGTCAATCACCAGAAAATTAGGCCCCTCATGAAAGCAGTCGACAGGACAAACGTCAACGCAATCGGTGAATTTACATTTGATGCAGTTTTCAGTGACAACAAAGGTCATAACTTATTCCTAAAAGTAATTAATAGTTAACCGGTGAATAATAGCAGAATGGGGTGTTAAAAAAAACAGTCTCACTTAGGTGAAGGCTAATTTTAAACCCATTAAAAAAAGGATTAAGGCAATGGTGGGGCGAAGGATTCGGTCTGAGAGTTTTTTGCCAAAGTAACTGCCAGCATAAACCGCGGGTACGCCGCCGATTAACAGTCCCCAGAGCAGACCAAAGTCGACACTGCCTAAGTGCATATGACCGGCCCCGGCAATTAAAGTTAGAGGCACCGCGTGGGCAATATCGGTGCCGACAATTTTAATAGCAGATTTTTTTGGATGTAGGATAAATAAGATCGCCGTGCCGATGGCACCGGCTCCGACCGAAGACAGGGTCACGACAATACCCAATAGAACACCACAAAGAGTGGTTATAGCCGGGCGTTTGTGGCGCAGGTGAGTGCGCAGATTTCTACCCACGGCTTGGTCGCCCCGGGCGGCAATTTTGTTTTTTAATAACACTAAGGCCGCCGTTAGGATCAACATCAGGCTTAAGGTGCCCATAATCATCCCTTCCATAGCGCGTTGTTGTTCCTGAAAGACACTAAAGTAGGCAATGGTAGCCAATGAACTGGGCACACTGCCGGTAAGGAGGTATTTAACCACCCGCCAGTCAATGGTTTTATGGCGGTGGTGAAAGGCAATGCCAGTGCATTTGGTGATTGCGGCATAAATCAGGTCAGTGCCCACGGCAACAGCGGGGTTAATACCGTAACCTAAGACCAGAATCGGTGTCATCAGTGAGCCACCACCGACACCGGTCAGGCCGACAATAAAACCCACCAGAGCGCCCGCAGTAATATCAATTATATCCACAATTTTATAAAGGTATGATTTGAACTAGAGCTACTATAAGGCAATAGAGATATAAATATAAGTGATATTATGTTATTTATATATAACTATAAATAATACTCTAATGAAGATTCATCATTTCAATGCCCTGATCGCGGTAGTTAAGCATAATTTTAGTATTTCATCTGCAAGTGATGGTTTGTCTTTAACGCAACCAGCGATCAGTAAGCAAATTCAACAATTTGAAGCAGAACTTAATCTGAGTTTGTTTATTAGGAATGGGAAGCGTTTAGTTGGATTAACCGATAGTGGTCAAGAGGTTTATCGGCGTGCATTGGATGTAATTAATAAAATTGATGATATTTATCAGTTCTCTTACGAGAGTGTGGGTAACCAAGGTGCGTTATCTGTTGCCACTACTCATACACAGGCTCGTTATGTATTACCTCGGGTTATCAATCGTTTTCGTTCTATTTATCCTGATGTAAAGTTAGCGGTACATCAGGGCTCTCCAAAGGAGGTAGCACAACTAGCGTTGGAAGGTGAAGTTGATTTAGCGATTGCAACGGAGGCCGTTGGGGAAGAAAACGGATTGGTAACCTTGCCGTGTTATCAATGGAATCGATGTGTGGTGACGCCACACGACCATCCATTAACACGGCAGAACAAATTGAGCTTAGCGCAGTTAAGTGATTATCCAATTATTACTTATGGTCTTGGTTATACGGGACGTCATCGCATTGATGAGGCTTTTGAACAGGCGGGATTGGTCTCGAATATTGTCTTAACTGCAGTGGATTCCGATGTAATCAAAACGTATGTGCGCTTAGGAATGGGAGTCGGAATCATTGCTAATATGGCATACAGTTATGAAGAAGATAGGGATTTAGTCGCTACGGATGCAAGGGGACTGTTTGGTACCAGTTATTCTCATGTGGCGATTCGAAAGGATAAGTATATCAGGCCCTTTATTTTTAAGTTTATTGAAATGTTGGCGCCCCATTTGACAGAAGAAATTGTTATTAAAGCATTACGTGAATTAGATCCAATTGAGCGTAAACAGTTATTGATATCAATAACTTTGCCCTCTTATTAGGCGCTGATGGTATTCTGGAAAAAGAGTCTGCGTGGTTGACTTATTGTGTGACTTCAGCATGAACTGCTGAGTTGAAGAGGTCGGCAAAAAAACCTTTTTTGCCACTGATCTTACGAGCATTGGCATTGGCAAGACCTAATCGTGCTTCATTTTTTAACTGGTTATCAGCAAATTTTTGGGTCTCGCGAACCGGTGCATTAATCGCTTTGGTAAAAAAGTGACTGGCTTTAGTGGGTTCATTGTGGCTGAGTAAGAATTCACCGTAAAAATAGTTACTGTCGATACCTTGGGGGTTAATTGACAGGGCCTTTTTTAATGAATGCTCCGCTTTTTGGTCATTGCCAAAAGCAATGGGCCAGCCGGGAACCAGTGAATAAAGGCTGCCCAGTGTTACAAAAGCCGAACCATCCATTGCTTTGGGGTTAATGGAAATGGCTTTAATTAACAAATCTTGGGCGCGGTGTATGGATGAGAGTGCACTAAAACTGTTTTCTTGTTCGGCGCGGGTCGCTAGTGTAATGGCTTGCCAGATTAAAAGTTCGGCGTGATCTGGGTAGGTGCTGTTTAGTTGGTTAATGCGATCCAGTAACTGACTGTATTGGTAATGTTGTTGCGCTTTATCGGTGCTGTAGTAGGTTTTAGCCCAAGACCGTTCGATCTCAGTGACCGTATCGGCATACTCACTCGCCGTTAACTGAAAGGAAAGCAATAAGAAAGCAATAGTCAGTAGTTTTTGCATTATAGATAGAGAATAACCATTGATGGATAATAACTATAGCGCGCAGTCAATGCTAAAGCAACTATTTATTGCAAGTAAGCAACAATAGTTGTTATTTTACAACAAGCCGGTTACCAGGAGGAATAAGGCCGCTTAACTAATTGATTATTATAATATTTATGTTCTAAGGTTACTTCTGTACCGAGCCAGTCCGGTTTTGCAAAGATTTCATCGCTTGAGGTGAGTTCAATTTCAGCGACGATAAGACCGTCATTATCACCATAGAACTCATCAATTTCCCAAGTATGTTGTTGGTAAGGGACGAGGTGGCGGGTTTTGTCTATTAGCGGTTTTTGGCAGAGGTTATTGATTATTTCTTCGGCGTCATGAAGCGGTATAGGGTATTCGTATTCATCTCGCTGGTTGCCGATAGCTGCTTGTTTAAGGTTAAGCCAAGCCTCCGTATTACTGATGCGAATACGGATCGACACGTTGCTGTTACTGGATAAATAGCCTTGTTTATAATGCGTTGAACAAATGATCCCCGTGCGCCAGTTGTTATTAGCAAGTAGAAATTTATGTTCGATTTCAATGGCCATGATCGTAAAAGGGTGAAGTTATGTGGTTAGGAGGGGGAGTAAAAGTCACGGCGGTTTTATAAAAATTTGTGGCTACCATCGCAAAAAGGCGGTGTTTTGGTTTGCGTACAGCCGCATAGAAAAACTGTTTTATTATCCTCAGCAATAAATGAGAGTGAACGTTTATTGGTGTCTGCTGTTTTATGGGTGCCGTCACAAATAGGCCTTTTTTTACTCAGACCACAACGACACCAACAGTAGCGTTTTCCTTCTTCAACTGTTAACGCCGTTGGTTGGTTTTTATTTTCACTCATGGATAACCTATTAATTTAAATAGATAGGATTATAAATTAGCGAACAGCTAATGTCATGCCATGCTTATTGATTTAAGGGGAGTAGTTCAGTATGATTCAGGCTTTTTTCATCACACTCATTGGTTTTGGGCAATGGGTTGTTTATTTTGCTTAGCTTAATTAGGAGATTTTTTTTATGGCTTTTGAATTGCCAGAATTACCATATGCAATGGATGCGTTAGTCCCTCACATTTCTCAAGAAACACTTGAGTTTCATTACGGCAAACACCATCAGACTTATGTTACCAATTTGAATAAGTTAGTGGCCGGTACTGAATTTGAAGGACAATCTCTTGAACGGGTTGTGGAACGGTCGACGGGGGGTGTTTTCAATAATGCCGCACAGATTTGGAATCATACTTTTTATTGGAACAGTCTGTCTCCTAATGGCGGCGGTAATCCGGCCGGAGCGCTAGCCGATGCCATAACAAAGAGCTTTGGTTCTGTCGCCAATTTTAAGGAACAGTTTGAAAAATGCGCGGTTACAACTTTTGGTTCTGGTTGGGCATGGTTAGTTAAAAATTCTGATGGCAGTTTAGCGTTGGTGAGTAGCAGTAACGCGGCGTGCCCATTAACGGAGGGTCAAATCCCGTTGTTAACGTGTGATGTCTGGGAACATGCTTATTATATTGATTACCGTAATGCGCGCCCACAATACCTGAAAGCATTTTGGGCATTGGTTAACTGGGATTTTGCCGCTAGAAATTTTTCAGCATAAGGTGATTTAGTCGGCTTTTAAGGCATGGGTTTTTAAGGGAAGGTCTGCTGAGAGATCAGTGGGCCTTTTTTTAACGGTTATAATTTGTTAGGCGGTGATGCGGGGTGATTGCCTTGCCAGAAACTGGCTAAAATAGAACCTGATAGGTTGTGCCAAATACTAAAGAGTGCGCCCGGTAAGGCGGCTGTGATGGAAAAGTATTTAATGGCTAAAGCGACACTGAGTCCTGAATTTTGCATGCCAACCTCAATGGCGAGTGTGCGGCAAGTACGCTGATCGTAGTGTAATAGCTTAGGGATTTGATAACCCACGGTAAGCCCTAAAATATTGTGCAGCATAACCGCTATAATGATGGGAATAGAGATCATTAAAAGATTGTCGTGGTTTAACGCAACGATAATCGCAATAATAGTGATGATTGAAAGACTAGAAATGATCGGCAGCAGATTTTGTACTGGGTGTAAATAAGCCGCAAACCAGGTATTGATCAGCGTACCGGCCAGAACCGGTAAAAAGACCATCATCATGATGCTTTGCATCATGGCGCCGATGGGAACGGGTATGCTCTGATCCAGATATAGATAAGTGAGTACCGGCATAAGCACAGTGGCGCAAAGGGTTGAACTGAGTGTCATCAGGATAGATAAAGCTACATTACCCTTGGCCAAAAAGCAGATCACATTGGAGGCTGTGCCACCGGCACTACTACCGACCAGTATCAGCCCAATGAATAGTTCAGTCGGTAATGATAAGCTGGCGGCAATTATCCAGGCAAATAAGGGCATGAAGAAAAATTGGATAGCCAGTACTAGACCGATGAGCATGGGTTGCTTCGTGGCTGCTTTAAAATCGGTCAGTGTCAGCGTTAAGCCCATGGCAAACATAACCATAGCCAATAACGGAATAATAAAGGGCTTTAAAGTTGAAAACTCGCTGTTGTAGAAAAAAGCAAGCACGGATGCAAGGATTGCAAAAACAGGAAAAAGCAGCGTGAGTTTGGAAGTCATGGTTGTTTAGTCGTGCTAATAGCTAGGCGTTCAGTCAGTAACAGGTAGGCTGGTAGTGTAGCGTTAATAGGTTTTAGGGAATGAATTTTTTTAAGTGTTTTTTTTTGTACAGGTTTTTTAAAAAATGGTCATAACAAATGGTGTGCATTCGCAGGCTGATATTAAAAAGCTTAAAAAGAAAATAACGCTCTGCTTAAGTCGTGATAGATTCCTTTTAAAGTGGGAATTAGACCGTTTGCTCAACGAGCAACGGCAAGGGCAAATGAATGATGAAAAGTTTTTACAGTTAATCGATAAAATTACGCACTCGTTGCAAAAAAAAGAAAATCGTCAAGCCTCAATACCCACATTAGCGTTTCCGGATCTGCCTATTTCAGCAAGAAAAGATGAAATTGCACAACTCATCAGCGCCCATCAAGTGGTGATTGTTTGCGGTGAAACCGGCTCTGGAAAGACGACACAATTGCCAAAAATATGTTTGTCCATCGGGCGCGGTTGTGCCGGATTTATAGGTCATACCCAACCGAGGCGCATTGCTGCACGGGCGGTTGCTAACCGGATTGTTGAAGAATTAGGTGAAACAATGGGGCAATCCGTCGGTTATAAAATAAGGTTTCATGATAAGACTCAAGAGAATTCGTTAGTTAAGGTTGTGACTGACGGTATTTTATTGGCCGAAATACAGGCGGATCGTTTTTTATCAAAGTATGACACCTTGATTATTGATGAGGCGCATGAACGAAGTTTAAATATCGATTTTTTATTGGGCTATTTAAAATGGTTATTGCCCAAGCGCCCGGATTTAAAGCTAATTATTACCTCCGCGACCATTGATCCACAACGCTTTTCAAAGCATTTTAATAATGCGCCCATTATTGAAGTTTCAGGACGAACCTACCCGGTAGAGATTCGTTATAGACCTATTGAGGCCGATGTCGAAGATAAAGAAGAGGCTTTGGAGATACAGACGGCCATCGAGGTAGCAGTTCAGGAATTGTATCGCGATATGCGGGGCGATATTTTGATCTTTTTAACCGGTGAGCGCGATATTAGGGACACCGCCGATACCTTACAAAAATCACATGGTCAGGTTTTTGATATTTTGCCGTTGTATTCAAAATTAAGTATCAGTGAGCAAGAGCGCATTTTCAAACCGGCAACGAAACCGCGTATTGTCTTAGCAACTAATGTTGCTGAAACGTCATTAACCGTTCCCGGTATTCGCAGTGTTATTGATGTGGGTCTTGCCCGAATTAGTCGCTATAGTCAGCGTAGTAAAATTCAACGGTTGCCGATAGAAGCCATTTCCAGAGCCAGTGCCAATCAACGGGCGGGCCGTTGCGGTCGGGTCGCACCCGGTATCTGTATCCGATTGTATTCAGAACAAGACTATTTAAATAAACCTGAATTTACCGAGCCTGAGATTCTAAGAACTAATTTAGCATCGGTTATTTTGCAGATGACCACGTTAAAGTTGGGTGATATGACCGAATTTCCATTTCTAGAACGGCCCGATAATAAGATGATCCGTGATGGGGTTAAAGTGCTTCATGAAATTAATGCCTTAGATCTAAAAGAACGTATGACGCCCTTAGGGCATCAAATAGCACGATTGCCTATCGACCCCAAATTAGCGAGAGCATTAATAGGGGCTAACCACTACCATTGTTTAACAGAGATCAGCATTATAGTGTCAGGGCTTAGCATACAAGACCCGCGTGAGAAGCCGGTTGATAAAATGCATTTAGCAGAAGCCAAGCATGCAGCGTATAAGGCAGAAAATTCGGATTTTCTTAGTTTTTTAAAACTGTGGACTAAATATGAGGCTAAAAAAGCTGAACTTTCAAATAACAGGCTTAAGAAATATTGCCGTGAGAATTTTCTTTCTTTTGTTCGTATGCGGGAATGGCAAGATGTCCAACAGCAAGTTAATCTGGTGCTTAGAAATGAGTTGAAATTTAAAGCGAATCAGGCGCCGGCAAGTTATCAGGAAATTCATCAGGCGTTATTAACGGGTCTTTTATCTAATATTGGTTTTAAGCATGAACAGTATGAATACCTTGGGGCGCGCAACCATAAGTTTTTTATTTTTCCAGGCTCAGGGCAGTATAAATTACGACCCAAGTGGATAGTGGCAGCAGAGCACGTTGAGACCAGTAAAGTCTATGCCCGTAATGTCGCTAAAATTGAACCGGAGTGGATAGAAGAGAATGCGCAACATTTAATAAAGCGTAGTTATTATGAACCGCATTGGGAGAAAAAAGCCGGGCGTTGTGCTATTTTTGAGCGTACGGCTTTGTATGGACTAACACTTCGAACAAAACGAAAAATTCCTTATGAGCATGTGGATCCAGAAGCAGCACGCGCTATGTTTATTCGGTTTGGATTGGTTTATCAGGAGTATCAGACGTCGGCTCTTTTTTTTAAAGAAAATCAACGGTTACTGGAAGAGCTAGATTATATTCAGCATAAAGGCCGACGCGTAGATTTGATCGAAGGTGAAGAGTGGCTCTATGATTTTTATGATAAAAAGATAGCGGCATCGGTTGTCAGTGGCGTGACCTTTGAGAAGTGGCGTAAAACGGCTGAAAAGACGCAACCTAAATTATTGTTTTTGATAAAAGAAGATATTGCCCGGGAACAAGACTTGACTGTTAGTGAACAGGAGTTTCCGGATGAAATAGTTGTTGGACAAAGTCGTATTAAGTTGCAGTATAAATTTGAACCCGGAGACCCTGACGATGGTGTTACGGCTGAATTACCGATTCAACAACTCAATCAATTAGTTAATGAACCCTTTGAGTGGTTAGTGCCTGGTTTACGGCATGAAAAGTTATGTGCCTTGATGAAAGCGCTTCCTAAGCAGTGGCGTAAAAAATTTGTTCCGGTTCCGCAAACCATTGATCGCTGTTTAGAAATTGAACCGGATTATCAGGGTAATATGGGTCAGTGGTTGAGCGATCGTCTGCGGCGTTTAACGGGAGAGTCGGTTCCCTTAAATTTATGGCAGGTGGCGAGTATTGCTGAGCACTTGATTATGAATTTTAAGGTCGTCGGAGATGATGGAAAATTAATCGCTACGGGGCGTAATCTGCAAGTGCTTCAACAGACTTTTAACAAAGCGTCGGTGATTAGTTTTAAGCAAATAGCGCAAGATGAACTGAATTTGACAGGCTATATTCAATGGGCATTTGATGCCATTCCAAAGCATTATCGTTTTCAAAAAGACGGGCAAGATTATCTGGGTTTTCCAGCGCTTATTGATGAAGGAGAAACGGTAGGATTGAGGTTATTAGAAACTGAATTTAAAGCACAACAAAGCCATATAATTGCTTTAGTCCGACTTTTTCAATTGACATTAAAAAAAGAACGAAAATATTTATTAAAGAACCTGGCATTGGGTGCGGATATTGAGCTTGCTTATGAGAACTTACCGCGACACCCTTACCTTGAAAAAAGTGTAGCGACAGAGTCGCTCAAGTTTGATTGCCTTTTTCTTTGTTTTAAGGAGGTTTTTGTTGGGGAGTCGGTGGTCAGGTGTTCTGCAGAATTTGAGCAAGCCTTAAAGAAAAAAACCACTTTGTCTGAATTCTCTATTGTGGCTACAACATTGATTCGAGATATCTTGAAAAGTTATTTGCAGCTATCAAGGCAGTTAATGCAGCAAAAGTTGTCTTCTGAGATTACCGAGGAAATAAGAGTGCACCTGAATGGTTTGATTTTTAAGGGGTTTATCAGAGAGATTCCTTATCAACATCTTTTAGCGTATCCGCGCTATTTGAATGCAGTGTGTTATCGGCTTGAAAAGATAACTGAAAATAGTCAGAGAGATCAGCAGAAACTACAAGAGATTAGTCGATTTAACCGACGCTATTGGGGCAGTGTTATGAAAAGATCAGAGCAAGGACCGGTGGTGCCAGCCGCTGAAAATTTCAGGTGGTATCTGGAAGAGTTTAGAGTCTCTTTATTTGCGCAACACCTTAAAACGGCCTATCCTATTTCTGCCAAAAGGCTTGAAAAATTGTGGGATTTTAAATAGTCGTTTTATGCTTTATTTGTTAACGCGGAAATTTTTTGTTCGAGTAATTTTACTTTTTTTATAAGTTTAGGCAGGTGTGTGATAGCGGTATCACTGCGCCTGACATCCATTAAGTTACGTGCGGGGTAACCGGTTATTTTACTGCCAGCCGGGAATGATTTAGAAACACCGGCTTGCGCACCGATAAAGGATTGGTCGCCAATTTCGATGTGGCCGACAAATCCGACTTGTCCTGCTATAAGGACTTGATTGCCGATTTTGGTACTGCCAGAAATACCAGTTTGGGCGGCAATTGCAGTATCTTCGCCAATGATAACGTTGTGGGCAATCATGACTAGGTTATCAATTTTCGCACCTCGTTTAATAACTGTATTATCAACAGCGCCGCGGTCAATAGTTGCGCCCGCACCGATGTCTACATCATCTTCTAAAATGGTGTTACCTAATTGGTGGATACGAACAAATTGGGCGCCATCTTTGGCGTTACCAAAGCCATAACTGCCAATAACGGCGTTGGACCAAATATTACACCGATTTCCAATTTGAGAGCCAAAATGAATAACGACATTGGGGTGAATTTCAACGTTATTACCGAGCTGACAGTTTTCTTCAATAACAACGCCGCTGTGTATTTTACAATCTGAACCGACGGTGCTATTAGCACCGATAACGACGTTTGCACCGATATGGGTGTTGTCGGAAATTTGGCAACTGGGGTCGATACAGGCGCTTGGGTGTATCGATAGGGGTAGATGAGACGACCGGTCTGCTTTAAACAGCGCCACTGTTTTAGCCCAACTCAGATAGGGGTTTTCAGAAACCAATTGAGGTATTTCAAGGTCTGCTATGACACGCCCGACAATAATGGCAGAGGCTTGAGACTGGAGTGCATTGGGTAGGTGCTTGAAATTGGTTAAAAAAGAGATTTCACCTTGTTGCGCAGCAGCCAGTGTAGCCACACCATGAATGGGTTGTGCTGAGTTACCATTAATGAGCTGCGCATTGATTGAGTCAGCTAGTTGTCCAAGTGTTGATGTCATAGGGGTCTTTTTTGAGGTTAAGGCGTTATTGATTCAATGACTTGTTGCTGATAAGCATGTTTGTGGGCGAGATAGTTTTCAGTAAAGGCATGAATGATGTCATGGTCATATTCTTTAATGCCACTGATCAGAATTTTCTTAAAACCGTGTCCAATTTGACCCTCATCGGTTAACACATCAAAGTGTAGATGGGCCTCTCCGCGGCGACCATTGACTTCTAAGGTGTTATCAGCGGGTACGATTTGGTGGTCGGTGAAATTAAGGTGGTGTAATTTAAATGACATGCTTTCGTAGATGACTAAGGGGCGATTAGTGTTGATCATGGTGTTTTGTTCGGCCATGAGTGGTACTAGAACGTGAGGGAAATTGAGACCAGAAAAAGCGACATAATTCTTGATGAAATTTTCCACCTGCCTTTTGTCCGTGGTGTTTTCACCATCGTGATCTACTTTAAGATAGGTATTTGATTTTTCATCATGGATATTGGTTGTGTTTACGTTCTGTTCGGGAAAGATAAGGTTAATACCGTGACCGACCATATTTGAAAAGGTAAAGTGCATATCCGTACTTAAGCCGTATTTTTCCAAGACCAGTGCGAAAAGTAAATCACCCGGGACGCAGAAGCGTTTCGAATCCGGGTCGTGTAGGGGGTTAAAGTCACCGGCGATTTCTTTGGCAAATCGGCTCGCTTGCTCTGCCGCAATCTGAATGGCCGGGTTGGACTTAGAATAGAATTCTTTCAAAAACATAATAACAGTAAAAAAATTTAGTTAGAGAGTATCGTATATGCAACAATTAACTTTTAATTTTACCTGATTCTTGTCGCTAACATAACCATATCAACTGAACAGAGTTAAAATCGTGCGTGATTTTTAATAAACATCACGTTGATAGCGACGGCTTTCAAGTAAATTATCGATATAGCTATTAGCCGCTTGTTCATCAATCCCTGCCTCAATTCTGACAGACTCTATGAGTGCTTTGTGTACGTCTTTGGCCATCCGTTCCGCATCACCGCAGATATAAAAGTAGGCCCCTTTTTCCAGCCATTCATAGATTTCTTTTGAGCGGGCAAGGATTCGCGTCTGGACATAAATCTTTTCTTCTTGGTCTCTGGAGAAAGCAAGGTCTAAATTGGTTAACAGTCCATCACTTTTCATTTGTTCAAGTTCATCGCCATAGAGATAATCGCAGGCTTGGTGTTGATCACCAAAAAACAGCCAGTTTTCACCGCTTGCACCGGTGGCTTTGCGTTCTTCAAGGAACGAACGAAAGGGGGCCAGCCCGGTTCCGGGGCCTACCATAATAACCGGCGTATCAGGATCATTAGGTAAACTGAAGTTTTTGTTGGCATGGACATAAACAGCTAACGTTTCAGGGGGGGCTACTCGGCCATTTAAAAAGGTAGAACAGACACCCTCTCGGTCGCGATCGAAGCTGTTGTAGCGTACCGATCCGACCAGTAACTGAACTTCCTCCGGATGGGCCTTGATGCTGGAGGCTATAGAATAGAGTCTGGCGGGAATGCGCCTTAAAATAGTGATAAAGTCTTGGGCGCTAAAGTTATTTCCGGTGTAGTCTTCGACCAGATCCAGTATTTGTCGACCCCAGATATAGTCTTTGAATTGTGCGCTGTTTTCTTTATCTAATAATGTTTTGAGTGCATCGCTGGCAATTAAGTCAGCATATTTTTCCATGTTGATGCGGCTAAGCGCCGTGATATCAAGCTTTTCTTGAACGGCTTCTTTGAGTGTTAAATCTTCTTTTCCGAGGTTTACGATTTCATCACCGCTCATGTTGAGTGCGTTTAATAGTTGCTCTACATAACGGCTATCATTGAGTGGGTAAACACCCAGCGCATCGCCGGGTTCGTAGCTTAACTCAGAGCCTGTCAGGTCTATTTCAATATGACAGGTTTCCTTAATCGAACCTTCTCCATTGAGGTTAACGACGTTAAGAGTCGGTGCCATAAAGGGGTTTGTTTTGGAAAATTTTGATTTTTTGGTGGAGGGGGTTCCGGTATCACTGCTGGAAACAGCGCCGCCGGCTTCTTCTACGACTGCTTGGTAAAGGGCTAGAATGTTTTCGATCCAGATTTCAGCGGGTTCTTCAAAATCAATATCAGCATCAACGCGATCCAATAGTCGTGTGGCGCCGGTTTTTGCTAAAAAGTCATCGAAGTCTTTGCCGGTTTGGCAGTAAAATTCATAACTGCTATCGCCTAAGGCAAAAACGGCAAATTTTAATTGTGTCAGTTCAGGGGCCTCGCCATTTTTGAAATAGGCGTGTAATTTTCCTGCTGTTAAGGGTGGGTCGCCTTCTCCTTGTGTGCTGACAATGACCAAAAGATACTGTTCATTAGGCAAGTGAGTAACGTTATAATCCATCATGTCTTGGATCTGGACGTTAAAGCCTTTGGCTTTGGCTTGTTCCAGTAAGTCTTCAGCTAAGTGTTCGCCGTTACCGGTTTCAGAGCCGAACAAGATAGTGAGTAAAGGGAGTTGAGCGGTATTGTTGTTCGCGGCGGCGTCATTAAAGTTGCCAGGCGCTACTCCGGAACCACTTAATGCGGCAAAGTAACCGCTGAGCCAAAGCGCTTGAGCGGGACTGGGTTGGCTGTTCGATAAGGCGTTCAGAAAGCCGACTTGGTCAACGGACAATGGGCTCGCTACTAAATTGCTTGAAATGCCGGTTAGGTTGGGCTGAACAGGAATAACCGAGCCATCAGGTGCTAAAGGTCCTTCTAGCGTGATTTCCATTTGCTTTGATAACGGCATGCCGGTTCCTGCGGTATCCGCTTCCATAAACACGCTTGATGTGGGTCCATAAGCCATGAAAATGAGTCCCGGGACGGCATCGGCTCCTTTCTGCGGTCTACAGGTGACTTCAGCGTGAGTGCCATGGATGGAGATCATCCTGACGCGGTCACCTTTAGTTAACCCCAGTCTTGCCATGTCTTCGCCATGAATTTCTATCGTTGATGTTTCATCACGGTAGTCATCTTTTAATTTTCCTGCGTTCAACGACGTGCCTTGTCGGCTGGTACGAACGGGAATCAGGATCATGGTTTCAGCCATAAGTTCACTCCAGATATTTTTTCTAGTTGCAATTAAAGAATACTTTTCGGGTCTTAGCATAAGGTAAACCAATGAGAGAATTCAAATTAAATATTAAAAGAGATTAAATTTCTTACTTCATTTCTTTTTCTTGATAAGGTAGTATCAGGTTTGATTTTTTTGATGGATAGTTGATTGGTAGGGAAATAAGATTAATTGAGATAAAAAATATCAATATCACCCTGATCGCTCGGGCTTTGTCGGGGGTATTGAAAAAATAGGGTAAGGTGAGTGAGATGAGTGGTTCTTCGAAAGTTATAGAAAATGCAATTTGTACGTTTTGTGGTTGTGTTTGTGATGATATTGAATTGACTGTTGATTCGGGTGGTAAGTATATTACTCAAGCGAAGAATGCCTGTGTGCTTGGGAAATCATGGTTTTTAGAGCACAAAGTCGAGGATTTTCCTGTTGCATTGATTGATGGTAAAGAAGCAAGCCTTGAAGAGGCCGTTGAAGCGGCCGCGCAGGTTTTTGTGAATGCAAAGTTTCCGACTATTTATGGGTTAAGCGATACAACGTGTGAGGCGCAAAAAGAAGCGGTTGCCATTGCTGATTATCTTAACGGCAACATCGATACTACAACCTCTGTTTGTCATGGACCCACGGGGATGGCCTTTCAAGGGGTGGGTGAAAGTACGGCGAGTCTGGGTGAAATTAAAAATCGAGCTGATTTTGTCATGTATTGGGGCGGGAATCCGGCGGAAGCTCATCCCCGACATTTCGAACGTTATGCGGTTAATCCTAAAAGCCATTGGTTGCCAAACGGTAAAGAAGACCGAACCATTGCAATGGTGGATATTCGGCCAACACAAAGTTCGATGATTGCAGATATTTTCTTGCAAATAAAACCGGGTAGTGATTTTGAATTATTGTGGGCTATGCGCGCCCTTGTGAAAGGTCGGGCATTTGACCGGTCGGTTGAAGAGCGCACCGGTATCAGTCTTGATCGGTTAGAAGCCTTAGTACAGCAAATGAAGGATTGTCAGTTTGGTGTCTTGTTCTTTGGCATGGGGCTTACGATGACACGGGGGCGACATTTTAATGCCGGGGCGTTATTACAATTAGTGACAGATTTAAATGATTTCACCCATTTTGTCTCTTTGCCCACGCGTGGTCACGGCAATGTGACGGGGGCTGACAATGTCGTTTCTTGGCAGACAGGCTACCCTTTTGGTGTGAATTTTAATCGGGGGTATCCGCGTTTTAACCCCGGTGAATTTACCACCGCTGATGTTTTAGGCCGTGGAGAGGCCGATGCACTGTGTGTTATTGCCAGTGATCCGGGTTCAAACTTTTCAGCAAAAGCAATTGAGCATATCAAATCAATTCCGGTCATCACCTTGGATCCCAAGCCGACGGTGACTAGCCAGCATGCTAAGGTTGCCTTTACCACGGCGACTTATGGAATCAATGTGCCCGGTACGGTGTATCGCATGGACAATGTTCCCTTATCACTACGGCCTGCTTTTGATTCGCCGTTCCCGAGTGATGAAATGGTTTTACGTGCGATCAAAGAGCGAATTTGTGAGTTACGAGGAATAACCTCAAATCATAAACCGGTAGCAGCATAGCCACAAAAATTTGTCTATAAGGTGGGAAAAAATGTCATCCGCAATTCGAATAAAAAATGGAAAGGTTTACGACCCGCTTAATGGGATCGATGGTGAAATTAAGGAGATTTGTGTTCAAGATGGCAAGATTGTTGATTCGGTTCCCGATGACAGTCCTTGTATTGATGCGCATGGAATGGTGGTACTACCGGGTGGGGTAGATATTCATTGTCATATTGCCGGCCATAAAGTGAATTTGGCGCGAAAATTTATGCCAGAAAACAAACGTCACGATGTTTCACCACGGGTGAACGAACTGCGCTCCGGTACCGGAGGCAGTGTCCCGTCCACATTTACGACCGGATATCGTTATGCAACTTTAGGTTATACCACAGCAATGGAAGCGGCTGTTCCTCCTTTAGGTGCCCGGCACACCATTGAGGAATTACATGACACCCCGGTGATTGATAAAGGTTTTTATATTTTGTTGGCAAATAATGTTTGTCTCAATCAATTGCTTGAAAAAGGCCGCATGGAAGAGTTTAGAGAGGCCGTTGCTTGGTGGTTAAATGCGGCTAAAGGCTATGGGGTTAAACTGGTGAATCCGGGTGGGGATGAGCCCTGGAAAGGTCACAAAAACTCTAATGTTCATGATTTGGATGAACAAATTCGCGGTTTTGATTTAACGCCTAGAAAGATCATTAAGGCCCTGATTGATGCCACGAATGATTTAGGGTTGCCGCATCCTGCACATATTCACTGTAATAATTTAGGCCACAGTGGCAATTATACGACGACCATTGAAACGATGAAAACAGCGGAAGGGCGTCGTGTTCATATTACCCATATTCAGTTTCACAGTTATGGCGGTGAAGTCGGTAAGAATCCGACGTCTAAGGCGAAAGAAATCTCGGATTTTATTAATAATAACCCCAATGTTAGCGCCGATGTGGGACAGGTGATGTTTGGTGAGGCGACGATCATGACCGGGGATGCGCCGTTAACGTGGCAACTTCGGAATATGACCAATAAAAAATGGATTAATGCCGATACTGAGTGTGAAAGCGGGTGTGGGATTTTACCCTTTTCTTATCAGGAACATATTTATACCCATGCTTTACAGTGGGCGATTGGCTTAGAACTTTTTTTAATGGCGAAAGACCCTTGGCGGATGGTTCTATCCACCGATCACCCGAATGGGGGGTCGTTTATGAATTATCCAAAATTGATACGATTATTGATGGATAAACAATTCAGGAAAGAACAGGCTGCTTTGGCCAATCAAAAAGCAATTAACAGTACCAGTTTATTAGATTTAGAACGTGAAATGTCAATGTATGAGATTGCGATTATTTCACGCGCCGCACCGGCTAAATTATTAGGGTTGACTCATAAGGGCCATTTAGGTGTAGGGGGTGATGCTGACATTACTATCTATGACGATCAAGAAGATAAAGAAGCCATGTTTAATGCGGCACGTTATGTCATCAAGAGTGGTAAATTTTTTATTAAAGATTATGAATTTTGTTCAGATTTTCAAGGGCGTATTTTGCATGTTGAGCCGGAATACGACCATGCAATTACTCAAAAATTAAGACCTTTCTTTGAAGATTATTACACGATTCAATTCGATAACTATCCGATTGCGGACAGTTATATTCATGACGGAGAAGTGGTGCCGACAAAATCTTTAAGTTAAAGATAACTTAAGTTTTAATAACATAAATTTATTAATAGATATGCTAATTAAATCAACGGAAATTATTGATACCTTCGCAGAAGCCTTTGGGATGTGGGGGAGTCGGGTTATTGTGACCGGAGAAACACCTAAATGGGCGATGGCAGCGGCGCGTTCGATGACTGGCTTTGCAACCTCGGTTATTGGGTGTAAATGTGAGGCGGGTATCGAGGGGTTGTTAACTGAAGATGAAACGCCTGATGGCCGTCCTGGTGTCAGTATTTTGTTGTTTGCAGGGAGTGCTAAAGGGCTGGCTAATCGTTTGGTTGAGCGTGTCGGTCAATGTGTGATGACGTGTCCGACAACCGCCTGTTTTAATGGCTTAGAAGTTGAGGAAACCGTTAATGTGGGGGGTAAATTACGTTATTTTGGGGATGGTTATCAGTCCAGTAAACTATTGGGTGATCAGCGCTTATGGCGGATTCCTGTGATGGAAGGTGAATTTTTTGTCGAGGAGTCTTTTGGTATTCAAAAAGCAGTGGGCGGCGGTAATTTTCTTGTTTTAGGTGAGGACTTAAATATAACGTTGGCGGCCGTAGAAGCCGCTGTTGAAGCAATGCAACTGCCGGGTGTAATCTTACCATTCCCCGATGGCGTGGTGCGCAGTGGCAGCAAGCCTGGGTCAAAGTATAAGGCTTTACCGGCCTCTACGAATGATGCCTATTGTCCATCGTTACGAGGACGAGCACCGCGTACAGAGTTACCTGAGGAGGTGACCTGTGTGTTGGAAATTGTTATTGACGGATTGGATGAAACGGCCGTTAAAGAGGCTATGCGAGTAGGGATTATGGCTGCAGCCAGAGAGGGGATCAGGCAGATTACAGCAGGAAATTACGGCGGTAATTTAGGTCAATACCATTTGCAATTACACGAATTACTACGGGGTTAGTTATGAAGTTATCGTTACACACCTTACCGACTGTTCCTTTAGAAGCAGAAGTGATTTGTCCTGATAAGTTTATTGGCAATAGTCTTGATGCGATTAGTGCCATGACAGTGATGCACGGCAACCAAGCGTGTTCCTTAGCTGATTTCTTTACCCTAACGGATGATGGACTGGAGACGATTGAAGTTGACGGTGATTTATCTAAAGTCAAATTGATTGGCAGTGAAATGACTCAGGGAAAAATTATTATCAAGGGCTCTGTGGGTGCGCACTTAGGCGCTTTAATGACTGGCGGTGAGATTCTGGTTACAGGTAATGCTGAAGATTGGGTCGGCCGTGAAATAAGTGGCGGACGTATTGTCATTAAAGGCGATGCCGGTCATTTAGTCGGAAGTGGTGTGCGAGGCAGTGATACCGGTATTCAAGGTGGAGAAATTATCATTCATGGTAATGCCAAGAATGAGGTCGGTAATGGTATGCGGCGGGGGTTGATTGTGATCGGTGGCAATAGCGGTGATTTTACCGGTGTTAATATGAAAGCCGGAACTATTATGGTTTTAGGGCAGTTAGGGCAGCGTCCCGGTGCGAGTATGGTGCGAGGGACTATTTTCTCAACACAGTCGGCACAATTGTTACCTACATTTACCTATAACACCACCTATAAGCCTACCTTCTTAAAACGTTATTTGATTTATATAAAGAAGTTAGGCTTTACTATTGATGATGCCTATCTGAATGGTAAATATCAAAGCTGGAGCGGTGACTCTCTCGAACTGAATAAGGGCGAAATTCTATTATTTGCCGAATAATAACCGTTATTTTTCATGTTCTAGACTTAATTTACAAACGACCCTTAAATAACCGGTTAAGAACTTTAATTAAAAAGTTTCTAACCGGTTTTTTCATGCCGGCTTAGTCTTTCCAGATATCAATAATATTAGTGAAGTCATCGGTCCAACTTTTAAGGCCAAAATATAACGGCATTTTCTGCCAGTGACCAAGATTGCTCTGGCGTAAGGGTTCTAAGACTTGTTTGTTTTTAGCCATAACAACCCAGTCCGTAGCCACGACTAAAGGCGGTGGGTTTTTCGGCTTGAACTCTTGTATGAGTGCCGGTATTTTCATGGTTTGTGAATGGTCTGATAAGACTTTCTTTAGGGCTAAATGTCGGTTGGTAATGTGAAAGGCTAAAATGCCATTGGGTTTGATCTTCGAGAAATACAGATCAAAGGCTTCTTGGGTTAATAAATGCGTAGGAATGGCGTCGGAGCTAAAGGCATCAATAATGAGTAAGTCTAGACGCTGGTCCGGTTCTTTGACGATAGACAAACGCGCATCACCGACTTTCATGGTGATTTTATGAGCGCAATTTTTCAGGTAGGTAAAGTATTTTGGGTTCTCAGCAACGTCAACAATCCCAGGGTCTAATTCATAAAATATCCAGTCTTGCTCCTTTTTAGCGTAACAGGATAAGGTACCGGCACCCAAACCGACGACCGCAATATTCCATCGGTTATTTTGGTCATTATATTCAGAGAACAACTGACCGATAGGACCTTGCCGACTGAAATAAGTTAACGGTGTTTGTTGCAGGTGGCGTGGTAATCGTTGTGCGCCGTGTTTAGTGGTGCCATGATAGAACTCACGATACTTTTCAGGTTGGCCCTTCTCATTGAGCAACGTACTGTCTCGGACCGACATGACACCAAAGAAAGTTCTTTTTTGAAAAAGTGTGCTTGATAATACCCCGTGGAGACCCATGGTAAAAAAGATGAGTACAGCGGTAGATAAGGCAAGTGTGGTCGGACGCTCTCGGAAACTATAGTTTAATCCAGCTAATAAAATAAGTGCGGCGCCGATTGAATCAATATATTGTCCTAAGTTATCGGTGGTAAAGTAAATGCTAAGACCAACAATGAAGATGATCAGAGGGAAAAGTGCATCCATGCCCAATTGTTGTAGCCAAGGGCGTTCTGATCGGCGTAACCGCGGTCTGAGCATCAGTGCTGCAATGATCATAATAGGGTATTCGTAGACCGAATCAAAAATAAATGGAGCGACAAAGGTGTTGAACATACCTCCTAGCATGCCGGCAAAGGACATAATGAGATAAAAATCAGTTAAAAAACGGGTGTGAGGTCGATTTCTTGCCAACTCGCCGTGACATACCATAATGGCTAAAAAGAAGGCGGCTAAATGCAGCGCTAAATTAACCCAATACGGCAAAATAGCGGGGTTAATTAATGAGTAGGCGATAAAAGGGAGTAAGACAAAGGGCTGAATGATAACCATGAGACCATGGACCTTAGCTCCCCATTTGGAAAAGACGATAACAAAAGAAAGTAAATACAGCGTTAGTGGAATGACCCAGAGCAAGGGAACTGAGGCAATATCTGTACTAATGAAATTAGTCAGACCGAGTAATAAACTTGAAGGTACTAACGCGAGTATTAACCAATATAATTTTTTCTGGAGGGTTAATTCGGGTACATCTTCTTCTGAGGCTACGGTGTTTGCTGTCGAGTCTTGATGTTTTTTAGAAACTTTCCAGAAAAGTACTGCGCAACTTAGAATGAGTACACATAAGAGAATATAACCACCGCCCCAGTATATTTTTTGGTTCTCAAGACCAATGCCGGGTTCAATGAAGAAGGGGTAGCTTAATAAGGCGATTAAGCTACCAATATTACTGGCAGCATAGAGGAAATAGGGGTCTTTACTTGAACTTAGGCCAATGTTTGAGAACCATTTTTGGATCAGTGTTGAAGTCGTTGAAACAACAAAGAAGGGTAGCCCAATGGCAAGAAAAAGGGTTGAAATTAACCAAAAAGTAGGGTCGCTTTCTGTGGGTGGATTGATATTGTCCGGCAAACCAAGCGGTAGGGCCATGAGACTGATAAGGAGTAAACCAGCATGGACTAGAATTTGTTTGGAAGCACTCAGCCGTGTCGATAGCAAGTGTGCATAAAGATAACCTAAAAATAACAGGCTTTGGTAAAACACCATGCAAGTGTTCCATACGGCCGGTGATCCGCCCAGTAAAGGCAGCAGTATTTTGCCAAACATGGGTTGTAATACAAACATCAGCGAGGCGCTGACAAATAGCGTGGTGGCAAATAAGAAGACAGTAGCAGCGTTATTTTTGGATGGGTTATTCATAATGTTAAGGTGAATGACGATTTTTTTAAGAATCAGAAAGTTATCAACTAGATATTCAAGAGCATATAGTTGCTGGAAAAAGGGGTTAAATACGACTTATAGGTCCATTGACCATATTCAAGCACAACCTGTAATAGTAATGCATTTACTGATTCAAAATAAAGCAGTATCAGGTAATTTAAATGGGATTAATGATTATTGTTCATATAATGCTGGAATTTTATTGTCTTGTATTCTTCGGGTGTTCTGTTGCCATCTTTAAGAGACGCGTTGTAAGCGGTAGTCCGTCATTCAAAGGGAATGACGCTATTATTTTTAATTCTTTAGCAGGTTTGGGTTTTCGCGCAGTTCATTAATATTCGCTGTCGAAAGGGGCTTTGTTTGGGCATACCGTGTGGTTAAGACGGTTGCGTCGGAATTTTGTTGAAAGGTAAAGATTCTTTAGCGGTTCGTTTTATTGTGTTCTTTGGGAATTGTTCTAAACTATTTCCATGGTTAACCCTTGAAATAAAGGATCTAGCCACAGATAGAGATCAATGTGTTTTTTGCCCGAATGGATAGGTTTCTTTAAAGCGTTAATTATCTTAGGACCACATGATGACATTTAGAATTAATGATGAAGCACCTAACTTTGTCGCACAAACAACCCAAGGAGAAATCAATTTTCATCAATGGTTAGGGGCGAGTTGGGGAGTGTTATTTTCACATCCTAAAGATTTCACACCGGTTTGTACCACTGAGTTAGGTTATATGGCAGGCTTGGAAGGTGCGTTTTTGCAGAGAAATTGTAAGATCATTGGCTTAAGTGTGGACGGTCTAATAACGCATGCTGAGTGGATCAAGGATATAGAAGAAACGCAAGGAAATAGTGTTAATTATCCGCTGATTGCCGATACTGATTTAGCCGTCGCAAAATTATACAACATGCTACCTGCTGATGAATCAGGGAGTTCTGAAGAGCGTACCGCGCAAATCAATGCGACCGTTCGATCTGTGTTTATTATTGATCCTGATAAAAAGATTAAATTAATATTGGTTTATCCTATGACTACGGGTCGTAATTTCGATGAGATTATTCGGGTGCTTGATTCAATGCAGCTAACAGAAAAGTATAAAGTGGCGACCCCGGTAAATTGGCAAGACGGTGGTGAGGTTATTATTGTGCCATCTGTTTCTAATGAAGAAGCTGAAGGTTTATTTCCAGAAGGCTGGAAAACGATAACGCCTTATTTAAGAGTGGTAAAACAACCGCAGTAAACTTTTGGTGTTTATCATTTCAGCATGTAATTGAGTCCTGAGCATGTTTGATGGATTATTACGATATAAAATTGTTGTGCTCAATTTTATATTGGCAATGGTAGGCGTAGTCTTTGTTGTTTATGTTGTTTATAGTGCCCGATTTAAAGAAACGTCAGCTCGTTTTGAAAGTGAATCGTTAAATATTTTAACGCGTTTACAGCATTCTTTTCAGTCATCCTCTCTTGTTTTAAAGGCACTTCGGCCGATTTTTAGCGGTGATCGTATACTGAGTTATGGTGATTTTATTAGTCTGACTCAGCCACTGCTTACTGACATTCCAGGTATAAAGGCATTGGAATGGATTCCTCGTGTCAAACAGAGTGAGGTTCAATCTTATGTGAGTGCAATGAATCGGCAGGGTTTTGTTGGTTTTGATATTACTGAGCGTAATCATGCAGGGCAATTGGTTGGGAAAAGTGTACGTGGTGAATATTACCCGGTTTATTATGTCGTGCCCTTTTTAGGCAATGAACCCGCGCACGGATTCGATTTGGCATCGAATAACACTCGAAAATTAGCACTCAAGGAAGCCGGCAAGAGTGGAAATACTACAGCTTCTTCCAGAATAACGTTGGTTCAAAGTCAAGGGGACTCGTTTGGTTTTTTGATTTTTTGTCCGGTTTATAGTGACCTGGGCGATGGGATTGTTACGGTCAGTGATAAAGAAGAAATGCTCAAGGGTTTTACGCTTGGAGTATTTGATTTCAAATTAATCATTGAGAGGGCGATGGCGGGATTGAATAATCCGAATGTTCTTATTCAACTGGTAGATTTGTCAGCAGAGGCAGGATCCCAACTGTTGTATACATCAGCCAATATTTCCAATCAGGACCATGACGACTATTTTTTTAGTTTTTTTAATGACGGGGTGGAGGGCTTTACTAATAATCAGGATTTCAGTTTTTTGGGACGGCAATGGCGTTTAAAGACAGTTGCCACGAGTGACTATAATGGTGGGGTTTTTTCTGAATTACTGGGTGTGGTGTGTTTCTCAGCTTTGAGTTTCGTCTTATTGATAACTTTTTTGACCTATAGAGGGGTGCGTGCAGAGATAAAACGCCATGAACTTTTTTTGCGTTCGGCCAGCATTATTAATACCGTTAATGATGGGGTTATCCTGACTGATCAAACGGGTTTGATCAGTGAATTTAGTCCGGCTGCAGAGAGTATCTTTGGTTATCTGAAAAGCGATGTCATCGGTAAAAATTTTATGATGCTTATAACGAAAGAATTTAGTGGTATTTGTTTTAGTATTTTAAAGTCAGTTAATGCGTTATTGACCCAAGGGGGACGATACGAATTTATTGGTTTAAAGAAGAATGGTGAGTGTTTTCCTATGGAGTGTTCGGTTAAGGGGGTTTCTATGGGTGGTGCTTATCAATTCACCCATGTGGTGCGCGATATTACGGATCGAAAAGCCGTTGAAAAGGCGACTATTGCGGCCAAGGAATCTGCGGATGCGGCCAATCAGGCTAAAAGTGATTTTTTGGCTAATATGAGCCATGAAATTCGAACGCCTATGACTGCAATTATAGGGATGGCTCACCTTGCTTTGGAAACTGATTTGAGTTTAAAGCAGCAGCATTATTTAGACGTTATTCAACGGTCGAGTATGGGTCTGTTAGGGATTATTAATGAAATTCTTGATTTTTCCAAGATTGAGGCGAACCAACTTTCCATAGAGAAGGTAACGTTCGTGCCTGAGAAGGTACTTGAGAACGTGGCTGATTTGATGAGGGAGGCTGTGACCCAAAAAGAGGTCAGTTTTGATATTGACTTGTCACCGGAAGTGCCCCAGAACCTGTTAGGCGACCCTTTGCGGTTAAGTCAGGTTCTTATTAATTTGACTAATAATGCGGTTAAATTTACTGATGCGTTTGGCAAAATACGAGTGAGTGTTGATGTTCAAGAAGATACTGCTGATGCGGTGGTATTGTGTTTTTCTATATCAGATTCGGGGATGGGCATAGCGCCTGAATACCAAAAACAAATTTTCGAACCTTTTGTGCAGTCCGATACTTCGATTACCCGGCAATACGGAGGGACGGGACTAGGACTAGCCATATCTTTACGACTAGTAGAAATGATGGGCGGGAGTCTCGAGGTGGAAAGTGTTCTTGGAGAGGGGAGTACTTTTCATTTTACTGCCCGTTTCGAAAAAGCTGAATTGATAGAGGCACGGCAACAGTTAAGCAGTTTAAACACAGGGGTATTGACTGTTTTGCTCATTACAGAAAATATAGAATTTCAAAAGAGTCTTGTTCTACGGTTGAATAATTTAGGCTTTAAAATTGATTGCGTGAGATCAAAGTCTCAGGCGAGCAACAAGTTAGAACTGTTGGATACAGTGCCTTTTAATATAGTCTTGTGGGATATAGAAAAATTGGATAGGGACACCTCTGCGTTAAGTTCATGGCGTGAAATGAATCGTTACCGGTTAGGAGCGATACCAATTTTGGCGATGGTCGAAAGTGATAATTACGGACGGGTCAGAGGACTTTTTTCTCAAGTTGACCCAGTGAAAGTTATGATCAAGCCGAGTTATAGTATGACTGTGCAAGAAGATAGTTACTTGCGTGAGACACTTCACTGGGCGCTGGAACAAGTTAGTTTTGACTTGCCAGGTGAAAAAATTAAGGATGATGTAAACGTTTTGAGTGGCGCACAGTTGTTATTGGTTGAAGACAATGATATTAATCAGGAGATTATGATTGCCATTCTAGAAGATAAGGTTTTGAGTATTGATGTTGCTGGAAATGGTCAGGAAGCACTTGATCTTTTAGAAGAGAAGTCTTTTGATGGCATTTTAATGGATTGTCAGATGCCAGTTATGGATGGCTATGAGGCGACGCAAAAGATACGTGCAAAAAAAGAATTTAAAGACCTCCCGATTATTGCTTTGACGGCTAATGTGATGTTAGTGGACCGAGAAAAGGCCTTATCTGTAGGTATGAATGATCTTGTCGAAAAGCCTGTTGAGGTAGAAAAATTATTGCATACTTTATGCAAATGGATTGTTTAAGGTGAAAATTGAGGCCTTTCTATAACATAGATCGGAACAACTGAGCCTAATCACGTATAATGTCCGTCTGTTAGTATTAAGGAACTTCATGACATACAGTATTTATCTTTCGGGTGAAATTCATTCTAATTGGCGAGAGCAAATTCAAATGGGTTTGGATGGTCATCATCTAGATACCACGATATACAGTCCCGTGACAGATCATGAGGACAGTGATAGTGTAGGTGTTGATATCTTGGGTGCTGAAGAGAACCCTTTCTGGAAAGATCATAAAGCGGCCAAAATAAATGCCCTTCGTACGACTACTTTGATTAAAAGAGCAGATTTTATTGTGGTTCGTTTTGGTGATAAATACCGGCAATGGAACGCGGCTTTTGATGCCGGACTTGCCATTGGTTTGGGAAAGCCGTTAATTACATTGCATGCGCCTGAATTAACGCATGCGCTGAAGGAAATTGACGGTGCAGCCTTAGCGGTTACTGAAACACCTGCACAAGTTGTGGAAATTATACAATATATTTCTCAAGTCTAATTTTGGTTTTATTGAATTGGCGGGGTAGCGTCAAAATTTTTACTCTTATTTTTTGCCTCAAAACTTTTTATGTCCGATAAACATCTTTATAAAGTTACTTTTTTTAATCAAGAACAGGTCTATGAGATCTATGTTAAACATGTTTATCAAGGAGACTTGTACGGATTTGTGATCATTGAAGATTTTGTTTTTGGTGAAAAAAGCACTCTGGTCATTGACCCCTCAGAAGAAAAGCTTCGCAATGAATTTGAAGGCATTAACCAGTCGTTCATACCCATGCATGAAATTATTCGGATTGATCAGGTTAAAAAGAGAGGGACGGCAAAAATTATTGCCGGAAACAATAATAGTAGCGGTTCTGCAAAGGTTTCAAAAATTTATCAACCCGATGGGAAGTAAGCAGGTTTTACTGAGGTATTCCTTTCGGCTGACGTTATCTATTTGACAACGCGTAAGGGGTTTATTTTTTTTGGGAGTTCTGGCGGTTTTTTGTCATTATCTTCTGTCGGATCAAAGAACATTCCTTTGCCATTTTCTTTGGCATAAAGCCCAATGACAGCATGGATGGGTACAAAAACCTTCATGGGTTGGCCATTAAAACTCGCGTTAAATTCAAGGTGGTCGTTAGCGATGGTTAAGTTATTAATTGCACTGGGGCGTAAATTGAGAATGATCTTACCTTTTTCAATGTAATCGGTTGGCACAATAGTGCCGGGAACTTCTGCATCAACCATTAAATGAGGCGTTAAGTCATTGTCGTTAATCCACTCGTTAATAGCTCGAATTAAGTACGGTTTGAGGTTTTTCATAAATTAAAATTGCCTAATTTTATTTCTTTCCGACTTAAACTGTCTTTAAATGATGGTCTTGAAAATAGGCGCTGTGCATAGTTTTTAATGTCAGGCGAATGATCAAAAACGGGGATGCCAAGCTTCGGAAGCCGCCAGAGCAGGGGGGCTAAAATACAATCGATGAGTGTGAGAGAATCATTCATGAAGTATTTTTTTGCCCGGAACAGCGGCACTGAAGAAAGCAGGCTTTCAGTTAGAAATTTTTTGGATTGTTGCGGATTTTCAGGACGGTATAAAATAGCTTCCAGTAATTGGCACCAGTCATCAGAGATGCGTTTAATAATCATACGGTTGTTTGCTCTGGAAATAGGATCCATTTTATTTAGTGTTGGCTGCGGAAAACGTTCTTCCAGATATTCCATAATAATAGTCGCATGATAAAGAATAAGTTCTTTGTCAATGAGTGTCGGGCTTAGCGCATTTGGGTTTAGTTCCAGTAAGTAATCAGGGGGATTATTGGCATCATAGAATTTTAATTCTATTGGGATTTGTTTTTCAGAAAGGACCATGCGGGTACTTTGACTCCAGATACAGTCATCCGGTGAGATCAGTGTCATCCCTGAAGTATGGTAATTTGTCATCGGTTTAAACTAGGCCTTTATTGTTGGCAGTGTGTGGTGTGCTTTGAAAATTCTATAGTCATAGAACTCTCACACATGGAGAGTGTTTAAAAATGAAACTAGCTGAATGGCACTGTGGTAAAAGTGTCAGTGACATTCAGTAGTTTATGCTCTAACCGTTAGAGGCGGATAATGACCGCTTGAATTAGTGGATATCTTTCCAATATTCTTTTTTTAGTAAATAACCAAGAAAGCCAATAATCAGAATAAAAAAGAGAACATATTTACCCATTTGCTGGCGTTTTAATTGTGCCGGCTCGCCGACATATTCTAAAAAGTTAACTAAGTCAGTCACGACAAGATCAAATTCACTCACACTCAATTCACCCGGACGTTCTAAACTGAGTGAACTGATGACTTGATTCTCTCCCTCAAGAGTATAGTGCGGAACTTGCTCGCCTTGTAACCTCCATAAGACATTAGGCATGCCAACATCTTTAAAAAGAGCATTGTTTGTACCGTGTGTTTTGGTGTCATCACGGTAGAAACTCTTAAGGTATGTATAGAGCCAATCAGAGCCGCGTGAGCGGGCTATAAGCGAGAGATCAGGGGGAACAGTTCCAAACCAGATATTAGAATCATGTTTATCCATTGCTGAAATCATAGAGTCATAAATACTCGCGCCTACAGGTGCGATATCATTTAAAACGACATCTTCGTTTAGTTCTAAATCTTCTGCTATTCGTAAGTAACGAATATGTTTCGCAGAATGACAACCTAAGCAATATGTTACGTAATGTTCAGCGCCACGTTTGAGCGAGGTGTTATCGCTTAGGTCAATATTGGCGTGCATGAGTTCAGTCTTTCCACTTGCAGAACAGGTGACAGCGTACAAGGAAAATATAACAGTTAATAATGTTTTCATATTAATCAAGGCTATCTTTCATTTTTTTGGCCAAATCAACGCTTGCGTTACGTAGGCCTTTAGGGTTAGGTGTTTTTAGATGGAGGGTTTTTCCACTTTTAGTGGTCACAACGGTATCTTGTGTGATTTCGGAAACCACTTGTTTTATTAACGGTATCTTATTCATTAGCGAGTCGTTCGAGGTCAGTCGCTTGGGAACGGTTTTAAATTTTTCCCAGCGCGTATAAATCGGCATTAATAGGAAAAATGAAAAATAGATGACCGTTAATAATCGGGCTGCAATCGTGGCACTGGGTGTCGGTGGTTGCATTCCCAGATAACCTAAGCCAAAAAAGCTAATGACAAAAAGGAGTAATGCTTTTTTGTATATTCCACCTCGATAACGTATCGATTTAACTTTGACAGTATCCAGCCAAGGCAATAGAAATAAAACGAAAATAGCGCCACCCATTGCAAGAACACCTGCAAATTTATCGGGTACTGCGCGTAAGATAGCGTAGAACGGCGTAAAGTACCAAAGCGGTGCAATGTGTTCCGGTGTTTGCAGCGGGTCTGCCGGTATGAAATTGGCATGTTCAAGAAAATAGCCTTCAAGTTCCGGCATATAAAAGAGCACCACGGCAAAAAAGAAGATAAAGACACTAACGCCAACAATATCTTTAACCGTGTAATAAGGGTGAAAAGGAATGCCATCGACAGGTATTCCGTCTGGGCCTTTATTCTCTTTAATCTCAATACCGTCAGGATTGTTAGAACCTACCTGATGAAGTGCGACAATATGTAGAAAAACCAATAAAACCAACACTAATGGAATTGCTGCAACGTGGAAGGCAAAGAAACGATTTAGGGTGGCATCGGCAACGACATAGTCCCCTCTTATCCACAAAGAAAGGTCTTCGCCAATAATAGGGATAGCACTAAAGAGTGAAATGATTACTTGGGCGCCCCAGTAGGACATTTGCCCCCAAGGAAGGAGATAGCCCATAAATGCTTCTGCCATCAGACAGACGTAAATTAACATTCCGAAAATCCAGACTAACTCTCTTGGCTTTTTAAATGAGCCATACAGAAGTCCACGAAACATATGCAAGTAAACGACAATAAAAAAAGCAGATGCACCGGTTGAATGCATATAGCGGATCAGCCAACCCCAGTTAACATCGCGCATGATGTATTCTACTGAATCAAAGGCCAGTGCCGCATCGGGCTTATAGTTGATAGTAAGCATGATGCCGGTGGCAAATTGGTTCACTAAAACCAATAATGCTAAGGAACCAAAGAAATACCAAAAGTTGAAGTTTTTTGGGGCATAGTATTCGGCAAGGTGTTCATTCCATACTTTGGTTAAAGGGAATCGTGCGAGGATCCAATTTACAAAATTATTTAAACGTGGAGAATTCATGCGTTAAGCTCCTCAAGCATTTTCGCCAATTATGATGGTGTTTTCATCAATATATCGATAAGGGGGGATTTCTAAATTTGTCGGTGCAGGCATACTACTGTAGACACGGCCGGCGATATCAAATTTAGAACCATGACACGGACAAAAGAAGCCGCCTTGCCAGTCTTTCCCTAAATCGGTCGGTGCAACTTCTGGACGATAAGTGGGAGAGCAGCCCAAGTGGGTGCAAAGTCCGATAGCAACAAACAGCTCCGGTTTTAATGAGCGGGCTTGGTTTTTAGCTGCTAGCGGTTGAATCGACTCTGTTGAGTTTGGGTCACTCAATTCGCTCTCTAAAGGGGCTAATGTACTCAGAATCGCTTTTGTTCTGTTCAGTATCCAGACTGGTTTTCCTCGCCATTCGACACGAATTAATTGACCGGTCTCCAGTTTGCTAAGGTTAACTTGGACCGGTGCCCCGGTTGCTTTTGCTTTAACGCTGGGTTGCATTTGGGATATAAAAGGGACGGCGACGAACCCTGTTCCTACAGCACCAACAACAGTTAAGGCATTGGTAAGAAATTGGCGTCTTTTTTTGTCTACGCCTGAACTATTCATTACATCTCACTCCTAAAGAAAATTCACAGTTATTATTAACTTGCTCAAAATTGGCTAATATAGCATTAATTGGGTTTTTATTTTAGCCAAATTAGTTTGCCTGATCATGAACGATGAAGTAATGGGACAAGGCTGTTAAAAAAGCTTGGTTTTCTTCTGCTTTACCGACAGTCACGCGTAAGCAATTAGTTAACGGACCTTTGTTGTTTGCAAGACTTTTAACTAAAACCTGTTGTTCTTTTAAAAAAGTGAAAAGTCCGCTTGCACTGTGATTTAAAACCCGGAATAAAATGAAGTTGGCTTCACTGGGGAAAACCTCAAGGTGTGATATTTTTTTGAGTTCTTGCGTTAGGGTGGTTCTTTCTTGGCGAATCAATTGGGTTTGCTGCTCAAAAATAGCGTAGTTGGATAGCGCAAAGAGCGTGCTGATTTGGGTTAGTACGTTGATATTATAGGGTAGACGAATTTTGTTTAGTTGGTTAATGATTTCGTTTTGACCCACCAAATAGCCCAGTCTAAGTCCGGCTAAACCTAATTTGGAGACGGTACGCATAACCAGTAGGTTGTTGAAATCTATGATTTCGGTCATGAACGTGGAATCAGTAAAAGGGGCGTAAGCCTCATCAACAATCACTAACCCAGAGGCATGATTAAGGATTTCCCGTATCTCTGAGGCATTAAACAAATTACCCGTTGGGTTATTCGGGTATGCCAGAAAAATAATCTTAGGCTTTATTTCATCAATAGCCTTGAGAAAACGGGGTAAATCAAGCGCAAAATTATTTGCTTGTAATGGAATGGCGTGAAAGTTAAGGTCTAAGCCGTCACTAATTTGTTGGTACATGACAAAGCTGGGGTCAGGAGCCATGACCGTTGCATTGGGCGTAAGTGCCATTAATAATAGTTGGATAATCTCATCTGAGCCATTGCCGAGTAGAACACCGAGTTCAGTCGGGATTTGATTCATTGCTCTGAGTTTATTGTTTAATTGACGGGCATCAGGATCAGGGTAACGGTTTATTTCACAGTTCCTCAGGGTGTTTAACCATTCATCAGTTAGGTCATTAGGCCAACCATAAGGGTTTTCCATGGCATCTAATTTGATGAATCCATCCGCTTCGGCCACTTGATAGGCGGTCATTGCCAAAATTTTCTTGCGGAAAATAGCGGTACTTAATTTTTTGATGGTTTCCATGGTTTATAACAAGTGAGAGTTGATTTGTTTTTACAGGTTAAAATTCAGGGAATCTTTTTGAGAATTCGGTATTCAGCTGATTGCGCATGCGCAGTTAGACTTTCACCCCGAGCGAGCACGGAAGCAATACGACCCAGCGAGTCCGCACCTGATTTAGAACAATTTATCAAACTCGTACGTTTTTGAAAGTCATAAACGCCCAGTGGCGAGGAAAACTTAGCTGTTCCTGATGTTGGGAGTACGTGGTTGGGCCCGGCACAATAGTCACCCAGTGCTTCAGCGGTATATCGGCCCATGAAAATAGCACCGGCATTGTGAATGAGAGGGGCAAGCACTTCAGGTTTTTCGATGGAGAGTTCAAGGTGTTCAGGTGCAATAATGTTGGCGATTTCTACGGCTTTACTCAGATCAGGGACATGAATGAGAGCGCCTCTTGAGCCAAGAGACTTGCGGATAATGTCTGCTCTTTCTAGGGTGGGTAGGAGTTTATTAATACTTTGGGTGACTTGGGTGAGAAAAGTTTCGTCGGGGGAAATTAAAATAGCTTGGGCATCTTCATCGTGTTCTGCTTGTGAAAATAAGTCCATGGCAATCCAGTCTGGGTTGCTTTGACCATCACAGATAATGAGTATTTCCGACGGACCAGCAATCATGTCAATTCCGACTTGACCGAAGACAAGTTTTTTGGCGGTGGCTACATAAATATTCCCCGGGCCGACAATCTTATCTACCGCAGGAATGGTTTCTGTGCCGTAGGCTAAGGCGGCAACCGCTTGGGCGCCGCCAATAGTAAAAACACGATCGACACCGACCAGATAGGCAGCGGCTAATACCAATGTGTTTTGGTTGCCTGATGGCGTTGGTGTGACCATTAAAATTTCATTGACTCCCGCGACTTTTGCCGGGATAGCATTCATCAGGACGGAAGATGGGTAGGCTGCCTTACCGCCGGGCACATAAATACCGACCCGATTAAGAGCGGTAATTTGTTGACCTAAACGGGTGCCGTCAGCTTCTTGGTACTGCCAGGATTGTAGTTTTTGGTGTTCAGCATATTGGCGTATTCGTTTAGCGGCCACAGATAATGCACCAGACCAGTCAGCAGGAAGACTGTCCCAGGCGGCTTTTAGGGTTGCTCTTGGAATTTCAAGGCCATCAGCATGGTGGATATGATTTTGGTCAAATTGGTGGGTATATTCAAGTAGCGCGCTATCGCCTTGGCTTCGAACAGTGGAAATAATTTGAAGCACTGTTTGGTGGATCGATTGGTCTTCGGTTTGATCCCAGGCTAATAGCGTTTGTAGTTGAGCTGAGAATGTTTCATCAGTACTTGTTAATTGTTTTATTTGAGTGGTAACGGTCATAACATTAGGCGGCAGTGGCGGGTAAGGCAGATGCAATTTGCGCAATGACCGTTTGAATTTGTTGGTGTTTCATCTTCATTGAGGCTTTATTAACAATGAGGCGTGAGCTGATAGTCATGATCAGGTCTTTAGGTTCTAAACCATTGGCTTTTAAGGTATTTCCGGTATCGACAAGGTCAACGATACAATCTGCTAAGCCGACAAGTGGTGCAAGTTCCATCGAGCCATATAATTTAATGATTTCTGCCTGAATGCCTTGGCTGGAAAAATAGTGCTGGGCGGTTTTGACATATTTTGTTGCAACGCGGATACGGCGGCCGAAGGCCGGTGCATCTTTGTGTGCAGCAGTCATTAAACGACACCTTGAAATGCCCAGATCTAAGGGTTCGTAAAGGCTTTGAGCCCCGTGTTCAATTAAGACGTCTTTACCAGCAATTCCCATGTCAGCTGCGCCGTATTCGACAAAGGTGGGTACATCGGTGGCACGGATAATGATCAGTTTAACATCCGAATGATTAGTGTCTAGGATGAGTTTCCGGCATTTTTTTGGATCATCAATAGGGACAATATCAGCAGCTGCAAGCAGTGGCAAAGCCTCTTCGTAGATACGTCCTTTAGATATAGCAATAGTTAGCATAACGGTAGTTCTGGTTCGTTGGGTTAATAAGGGATACGGCGTATTTTAGCGCCTAGTTGGGTTAGTTTTTCTTCGATACATTCATAACCGCGGTCGATATGATAAATTCTATCGACGATGGTATCACCTTTGGCAACTAGTCCAGCTAAAACCAGACTGGCAGAGGCACGTAGGTCAGTAGCCATGACCGGAGCGGCGGTTAGCTCTGGAGTGCCTTCACAGATGGCCGTGTTGTGCTTAAGGGTTATTTTAGCGCCCATGCGTTGCATTTCCTGGATGTGCATGAAACGGTTCTCGAAAACGGTTTCAGTAATAACGCTGGTTCCAGTAGCAATGGTATTTAAGGCGGTAAATTGTGCTTGCATATCTGTCGGAAATGCGGGGAATGGTGCGGTATCAATAGAAACCGCTTTAGGACGTTGGCCGTGCATATTCAGTTCAATCCAATCGTCTCCGCAGGTTATCTCCGCACCGGTTTCACGCAGTTTTTCAATAATAATCTCAAGTGATTTGGGCTGTGTATCTTTAAGTTTGACATGCCCGCCGGTGATAGCGGCGGCAGTGAGATAAGTGCCGGTTTCTATGCGATCAGGTAAGATTTTGTAAAATAGATCTTTGGGCTGTAGCTTTTCGACACCGTTAATGGTAATGGTTGAAGTGCCTATTCCTGTGATTTTAGCGCCCAGACAATTAAGAAAGTGAGCAAGGTCTTCCACTTCAGGCTCTCTTGCGGCATTCTCAATAATAGTCGTGCCTTCGGCTAAAACAGCGGCCATCATGATATTTTCGGTGCCGGTCACCGTGACCTTGTCCATAACAAGGTGTGTGCCGTGCAGGCGTTCAGCGGAGGCATTAATATAGCCATTTTTGACAGTAATTTCGGCGCCCATTTTAGTCAGACAATCTAAATGGATGTCGACGGGTCGGGTACCAATAGCACAGCCGCCAGGAAGTGAAACGTGTGCTTTTCCAAAACGTGATAACAGGGGACCTAAAACTAAGATAGAGGCGCGCATAGTTTTTACCAGTTCATAAGGCGCTTCAAACCGAGAAATGCTTTGCGTATCAATCTCGATATTCATACGTTCGTCGATGATGATGGTGATACCCATATGACAGAGTAAGGCAATGGTCGTGGTAATGTCATGTAAATGAGGAACATTGCCCACTTTAACAGGGGTTTCAGATAATAATGCGCCCGCTAGAATAGGTAATGCTGCATTTTTAGCGCCAGATATTCGTAACTCTCCTTTGAGAGTCTGGCCGCCGGTAATAATTAGTTTGTCCATAAGATTACGTTTAAATTGGGGTCAGTGGGGTGCCACTAAACAGCATTAATGAGTGTTTTTAATCAAAGCGTTTACTTCAACGAGCCTGGCTAATGTTTTTATTTGTTGAGGTAGGTTTTTGAAATGTAAGGTAATGTTTTTACTTTTGGCCTTTTTATACCATTCTACGAGTAATGCTAACCCGGCGCTGTCGGCCATAGTGACCAATTTAAAATCCACAATAATATTTTTTTGATTAAAGGTAAGGGCATTAAGAGTGGATCGGTCAATCGTTGCAAACGTTAAATCACCGCTGACGATATAATTGTTGTTACTTTTTACAAATGAAATAGGAGTCATTATTAATTTTCGTTATCACTGAATAAGAATTGTCCGATAATTTCTTCAAGCACAATAGCGGATTGCGTTATATCTATTTCACTATTATGCGTTAAATATTCTTCTGATGCGCCGGTCTGTAAACTAATGTATTGTTCGCCGAGTAAGCCGGCGGTAAAAATACTTGCTGAACTATCATCGGGTAGTGTGTTGTATTGTGGTTCAATTTGCATTTGAACAACAGATTCATAGCTTTCGTTATCAAAATCAATAGCCGTTATGCGGCCGATTCTAACACCTGCAACAGAAACAGGGGAGCGTACTTTGAGGCCGCCAGAATTTTCGAATCGTGCGGTTATGGTATAACCGTCGTTATTGGAATAAGACGCAAGGTTACTGACTTTCATGCCGATAAAAAACAGAGCACCAATACCGATAACGACGAAAAGCCCTACCAACGTATCCAGCGATTTAGGATGTTGCATTTTTAAATATCTCCGAACATGAGTGCTGTTAAAATAAAATCCATACCTAGGATGGCAAAAGAAGAGTACACAACCGTTCGTGTAGTGGCTCGGCTGACTCCCTCAGCAGTCGGTATTGCGTCATAACCCTCAAATAATGAAATCCAAGTGATGACAAAACCAAATACTAAACTTTTTATGACGCCATTGAGGATGTCATCATAAAAATCAATATTCGACTGCATTTGCGACCAGAAGGCACCTTCATCAACGCCCAGAAGAGTAACGCCCACTAATTGTCCTCCTAAAACACCTACCATACTAAAAATTGCAGCCAGTAGCGGCATGGAAAGACAACCTGCTAGAAAGCGAGGACAGATAATGCGTTGGATGGGGTCGACAGCCATCATTTCCATGCCTGCTAGTTGCTCAGTCGCTTTCATTAAACCAATTTCGGCAGTGAGTGAAGAGCCTGCACGACCGGCAAAGAGTAAGGCTGAAACAACAGGGCCTAATTCACGAACCAGTGAAGCCGCAATCATAACACCTAAGGTTTCTTCGGCGCCAAAATCAGAAAGTATATAGTAGCCTTGTAACCCTAAAACCATACCGACAAATAATCCTGAAATCGTAATAATAAGGACTGTTAATACGCCGACAGAAAACAATTGCTTAATAATTAACCGAGGGTGGCACAGGACACTGAATGTGCATGAGAGGGTTTGCTTTAAGAATAAAGTTCCCCGACCGGTTTTTGTTAAGTTGGCTATGACAGATTGACCAATAACTGATAAAAAGGTAATCATATTTAAATTTTGCCCTAGATGGCTATAAGTCATCGAAATAATTATCCGATGAATAGTGGAACTTAACGGGACCGTCAGGCTGCCCATTCATGAATTGTTGCACCCAGTCAGATTTTGAGTGTTTAAGTTCTTGTGGTGTGCCTTGACCGATTATTTTACCAGATGACATGATATAGATATAGTCGGCAATGGCAGCGGTTTCTTGTACATCATGAGAAACTATAATGCTGGTTAAGCCGACTGAATCATTGAGTGTTTTGATTAGTTTGATCAGTACCCCCATGGAAATAGGATCTTGTCCGGTAAAGGGTTCGTCATACATCACCATCATGGGGTCTAAGGCAATAGCTCTGGCGAGGGCAACGCGCCTAGCCATACCACCGGATAATTCATTGGGTGACAAGTGCCTTGCGCCTCTGAGGCCGACAGCCTGTAGCTTCATCAAAACCAGTGTTCTGATAATGGTTTCAGGTAATGCGGTATGTTCTCGGATTGGATACGCAACATTGTCGAAAACGTTAAGATCTGTCAGCAATGCGCCACTTTGAAATAACATACCCATTTTTTTTCGTAAGGTATAAAGTTCCGAACGACTTAATTGGTTAATGTTCAGGCCATCAACCGAAATTGTCCCATGGGATGGGCTAAGTTGGCCGCCAATAAGTTTTAGTAAGGTTGTTTTACCACTGCCGCTCGGGCCCATGATGGCGGTAATTTTACCGTGTTGGATATCAAGCGAGGTATTATCAAAGATAATCCGTTGCCCGCGAGAGAATGACAGGTTACGAATAGTCACTAAGCTCGGGTGTTGGGTGTTATTTTCTTCCATTAACAGTGATTGAAGGTAAAAAGGTGCTATTTTCCATGAGCCGTTAATATAAAGTCAAATGATTAGTAGGGATAAGTTTATACAGAAAGTAGGTGGTCGTGGCATAATAAAAAATTTTATCTGATTTGAAGTTATGGTTGTTAATATATTAGTGCTGATTATCAGCTTGGTTGCATTGGTTTATGCTGCAAATTACTTTGTTTCTGGCGCGGTTTCTATTGCCAAGGCAATGGGGGTTTCATCCCTGGTTATAGGCTTGACTATTGTCGGACTGGGAACATCAGCCCCTGAGATTTTGGTGTCTGGAATATCTTCTTTGCAAGGTAACCCCGGCTTAGCTGTGGGGAATGCTTTGGGGTCAAATATTGCTAATATTGGGATGGTGCTCGGGGTAACGGCAATCATTGCTCCGATAGCTATGCCATCGGGTATTATAAAGCGTGAACTGCCAGTTTTAATGGTAATTAGCATAGCCTGTTATTTGCTTGCTTTTGATGGTTTAGGGCAGATTGATGGTGTGATGATGTTAATGACTCTGGTTGTTTTTCTCGGGTGGTTAATTAAGTCTTCCCGAGGGAGTGAGCAAGCAGATGATTTTTCCGATGAGTTTGATAGTGAAATGACCGCTAGGAAAGCTTGGATTGTCTTTGTTTTAGGGCTTTTCGGCTTGTTAGTGAGTTCTAAATTATTGGTTTGGTCTGCCGTTAATATTGCACAGTATTTTGGGATCAGTGATTTAGTTATTGGTTTGAGTGTTGTTGCCGTTGGCACCAGTCTTCCTGAATTGGCAGCTTCGATTATGAGTGTTATTAAAAAGGAAGGGGATTTGGCGCTTGGCAATATTATTGGTTCTAATATTTATAATTTATTAGCGGTTTATTCGTTGCCAGGGTTGTTTGCGCCAAATGTGTTGGATCAGAATGTTTTGTACAGAGATTTCCCCGTGATGCTTTTTTTAACGGGTATTCTATTTGTTTTTGGGTATAAGTTTTTTAAAAAAATAGGTTCTATTAGTCGACTGGAAGGCGTCATGTTGATATCTTTTTATGTTGGTTATCAATGGGTTATTTTTTAATAGTGCATTAAGTGTTTGATATATTGAAAGTGAAATTGTTGTTATGGATGAGCAAGCATTAACAAAATCGGCCCTAGCGGTTATTAACAGTGAAATTCAGGCGGTTCAGTTATTGCGCGATAGAATTGATGAAGATTTTATCCGTGCCTGTAAATTGATGAGTCAGTGTGTAGGCCGTGTTATTGTCCTTGGTATGGGTAAGTCGGGGCATATTGGCGGTAAAATTGCAGCTACCTTAGCCAGTACCGGCACACCGGCTTTTTTTGTTCATGCAGGGGAAGCCGGTCACGGTGATTTGGGGATGGTGACTGAACATGATGTCGTTTTGGCGTTATCTAACTCTGGGGAAACCGCTGAAATTATCACGTTGCTACCGTTAATAAAGCGCCTCGGTGTTCCTTTAATTGCAATGACAGGGTGTCAGCATTCTACGCTGGCAGAATGTGCTTCGGTTGTTTTGAATGTTCAGGTTGAAAGAGAAGCTTGTCCTTTAGGCTTAGCACCCACATCCAGTACTACGATGGCATTAGTGATGGGCGATGCACTGGCGGTTGCTTTATTTAATGCTCGTGGGTTTACTGCAGAGGATTTTGCTTTTTCTCATCCTGGAGGGAGTTTGGGGAAGCGACTGTTACTTAGAGTCGGCGACATCATGCATAAAAATGAGGCGATTCCGGTCGTCTCTATGACAGCACTTATGAGTGAAGTGTTATTAGAAATAACCGAAAAGAAATTAGGTATGACAGTTGTTGTTAACGATAATAAAGAGGTGGTGGGTATTTTCACCGATGGTGACTTAAGACGAATGCTGGGCAAAAATTACAATATTCAGCAAACTTGCATTGCTAGAGTGATGAGCGAAAATTGCACTATTATTTCGGAGTCAATTCTGGCTGTTGAGGCGATGCGAATTATGGAAGAAAAGAAGATAAATGGGTTGATTGTAACGAATGAACAGCGTCATGTCATCGGAGCATTGAATATGCATGACCTGATACAGTCGGGAATTAGATAAATCATTATGAACAGTATTGACGAATTTAATAAGAAAGCACAGGCGATAAAATTATTGATTCTTGATGTCGATGGTGTGTTGACGGATGGGCGGTTGTTTTTTGATGATAAGGGTGTTGAATATAAATGTTTCCATGCGCGAGATGGTCATGGTATTAAGTTGCTGCAACAGATAGGCATTGACGTTGCCGTTATTTCAGGTCGAAAATCTAATGCAGTGGCACTGAGAATGGAGAGTCTAGGTGTGAAGCATGTTTTTCAAGGGCAAGAAAATAAAATCCCTGCCTTTGAGAGCTTACTCCATACGATTGGGGTTTCAGCCAGTCAGGTTGCACATATGGGCGATGACTTACCTGATTTGCCTATTATGTCTCGGGTCGGGCTCTCAATTACAGTTAACGACGGTCATTTCGCAGTCAAGGAATATGCTGATTGGTGCACGGACCTCAATGGAGGAACGGGAGCTGTCCGTGAGATCAGCGATTTAATATTGACGGCATGTGGCCAGATGGATGCCGTTTTAAGTCATTACTGTTCCGAGTGATTAGAAATTTAGGCCTTTATGCGATACTTCTTTTTATCACCTTAAGTAGTTGGTGGTTATTGGAGCAGCAAGAGAGGGAAGAGATTGTACCCATCAAATTAGAAGAGCATTCAGCGGATTATTTTAGTGAAGGTTATAAGAAAGTTAAAATGGATGGGATGGGTAACCCTGTTAGTATATTAGAAGCCAAGGTCCTGACACATTTTAAGGATGATCAAACGACCGAATTAGTACAATGTAAAATGACTTTTTTTAATTCAGATGGGTCCTCCTGGATTATTCAGGCGGATGCTGGAGTATTATGGGCCAATGGTAACGATCTGTTTTTGAATGGTGTGGTACATATTAACCGTGCACGTGTTACCGGTGTTCGTCCGGTCCAAATTAACACCTCTGATCTCAGGATTAAGTTAGATCAGAATTATGCGGAAACTGATAATTGGGCTGAAATTATTACGCCGCCTGACCGGACTGAAGGAACTGGGCTTCAAATGATTTATTCAAAACCCATTCAATTAGAATTGATGCGTACGGTAAAAGGGCGTTATGAAATGCAATAAGGCTATGAGAACGTCACGTTGGGTGGTTGTTTTTATGATTGCTTTAAATAGTCTTTTTATGCCTGTTATTAGGGCAGAACAATTGAAAAGTAAGACACCGGTTTACATAGATTCTAATCGCGCTATTTATTCAGAGGATAAATTAATCACCCGATTTATTGGTGCGGTAACGACCGTTCGTCAAGGGCTCGAAGTTAAGTCAGATGAATTGATAATCTACAGTAATGCGCTAGGTGAAGTTGAAAAGTTAGTAGCTACCGGTAACCCAACGTATATTAAGCAAATGACTCAAGATGGTCAGGGTGTTGAATATAGTAGCGAATCTTTACAAGCGGACTATTTTCCAAAAAAATCATTATGGGTGCTGACGCAAAGGGCGGTTGCTTGGAAACCCAGTGACAGCTTGCGTATTAAGGGCGATAAGATTGAGATATATAATAAGGACGGTCACCTTGAAGAAATGAAAGCCGAAGGGAAGCCGACAACCATTAGGAAAATGTTGCCTGATAGTACAAGGATTGACTATAACAGTGAGTCATTAAAGGTCCACTATTTGCCCACTCAATCGCGATTAACACTGACAGAAAATGCCGTTGCTTGGCAGCCGTCAGAACAATTACGGGTTAAGGGCGATCAGATAGACATTTTCTTTCAGGAAGATAGTCGTGTTAAGAAAATGACATCTTATGGAAGACCAACCAGAATAAAAAAGTTGTCTTTAGTCGATGGTCAGGAGGAATTTAGAAGTAGGTCTTTACAGGCTGATTATTTTCCTGGGCAATTGTTTTTATTGTCAAAGAGTGCGGTGGTTTGGAAAAAAGATAGCACTTATATCGGTGAGAAAATTGAATATGATTTGGTAACCAAAATAGCTAAAGCAGTGGGTGAACCTAAAACCAAAAAGCGTGTTCGTGTAATTCTACAACCTCAAAGAAAATGACTTAACTATGGCCAGATTAGCAGCTAAGAACCTTGTTAAAAGTTACCATAAGCGCAATGTTGTGGATGATATTTCCATTCATGTTGATACCGGTGAGATTGTTGGGCTTTTGGGACCTAATGGTGCGGGTAAAACAACCAGTTTTTATATGGTTGTAGGGTTGGTGAAACTGGACTCCGGTAGGATCTTTTTAGACCAAATAGATGTTACCCATCATCCCATGAATTTAAGAGCGCAAATGGGGATTGGCTATTTACCCCAAGAGGCATCAGTGTTTCGTAAGCTTAGTGTGGCCGATAATTTAAGAGCGGTGTTACAACTGCGGCCAGAATTAACAGATGGACAGATTGAAGTTATGATTGCTGAATTGCTTCATGAGTTAACTATTGAGCATTTGTCTGATAATGTCGCAATGGGTTTGTCAGGGGGGGAGCGTCGCCGCGTAGAGATAGCGAGGGCTTTAGCAATGGAGCCGCAGTTTATTTTATTAGATGAGCCTTTTGCCGGTGTTGATCCGCTGTCAGTTAAAGATATTAAAGGAATTATTGAACACCTTTCTAAACGAGGGATTGGTGTTTTAATTACGGAGCATAATGTTCGAGAAACACTCGGCATTTGTGACCGGGCGTATATTGTTAATGCAGGAAAGATTATCGCCGAAGGAAGCAGTCATGAAATTGTAGATAACGAAGAAGTGCGTAAAGTATACTTGGGTGAGGACTTTACCTTATAAATTTTGTGTTCCGCGATTATTTGTGGTTTGTACCCTTAAATCGATAAGTCATTGTGGTTTAGGTGTAGTAAACTGTCAGCAATGCTTTACTTTAGGTAAAGGGTTAGATAAAAAAGTTAGGGTGAAAAAATGCTTCTTTTATCGGTCTGAAAATTGTGTTGAGATAAAAAATTAATAGGATTAGGCTAAAATCAATGTCTTACTAATAAGGATCTTATGAAACAATCATTACAACTTCGTCTTGGACAAAAGTTAACAATGACGCCTCAATTGCAACAGGCGATTAAGTTGTTGCAATTATCCACTTTGGATATGCAGCAAGAAATTCAGCAGGCTTTAGATTCTAACTATATGCTGGAGGTTGAAAATGAGGATGAAGCGGATGATTTGCAAAAACCAGTAGAAAATAGTGATTCTATTAGCAAGGAAGATGAGGGCGACTTAATGACGAGTCATGGTTCTGAGGACGTACTTCCTGATGAATTGCCGATAGATACAACGTGGGCAGATATCTATGACAACGCTCAAACTATGCCGGTTAATGCTACTGCAGATAGGCCTGATTACGAGGCTCAATACAGTGAGGCTGAGTCGTTACAGGATTATTTGTTTTGGCAATTGGGATTCGTCTCATTCTCAGAGCGCGAACAACTTATCGCAAATTCATTAATTGATAATATTAGTAATGATGGTTATCTGGTTGACAGCCCGGATGTCATTTGGCAGAGTCTCACGCCAGAGTTAGAGGAGTTGTTTTTTTCTGAAGTTGAAGCAGTTTTACATCGAATCCAGAATTTTGACCCCCCCGGTGTCGCGGCAATTGATTTATCTGATTGTTTAAGATTGCAATTACAACACAAGGAGTTACCTGAGGAGACTAAGGAAATAACCTTGAGATTGGTTACCGATCATCTTGAATTACTCGCTAGCAATGACCGCCAAAAATTAATGCGAAAATTAGCGGTCACTTTAGAGCAATTGAAAGATATTATTGCCATTGTTCGTTCATTAGATCCAAAACCTGGCGCTATTTTAAATACGATTCTGAGTGATTATGTTGTGCCTGATGTTTATGTGGTACGCCTAGGAAAAGGTAAATGGCAAGTAGAACTTAATCCTGATGTGGCGCCAAAGATACGGGTTAATGCATTGTATTCGGGTATGGTTAAAAGAGCCGATGAAAGCACAGACAATATTTCGATGAGAACTCAATTGCAGGAGGCTCGGTGGTTTATAAAAAGTTTACGCAGTCGTAATGATACTATTTTGCGTGTTGCTAAAAGTATCGTAGAAAAACAGGTCGGTTTTTTAGAGAAAGGGCCTATAGCGATGAAACCAATGATTTTAAAAGATATTGCTGAGGAACTGGATCTTCATGAATCGACTATATCAAGGGTGACAACGCAAAAATATATGCACACGGTGAGTGGGGTTTTTGAATTTAAGTATTTTTTCTCAAGTCATGTTTCAACTGCTGGAGGGGGGGAATGTTCTGCAATTGCAATTCGGTCTTTTATTAAGGAGTTAATCGATGAGGAAAGTTCTGAAAAACCATTAAGTGATAGTAAGATTGCTACCTTTTTGAATGAAAAAGGTATTAACGTTGCAAGACGAACTATTGCTAAATATCGGGAAGGTATGTCTATTCCATCATCGAGTCAAAGGAAAAGATTTTCGTAAAAGTGATTTAATATGTTACTGAGAATAGGAGTGTATTTATGATGATAAGTGTAACGGGTCACCATGTTGATGTAACTGAATCTTTAAAAGGTTATGTTAATGCTAAATTTAAGAAAATAGAGCGGCATATAGATAATGTCACGGATGTGCATGTGATTTTATCAGTAGAAAAATTGATTCAGAAAGCAGAGGCGACTGTTCAAGTTCGTGGTGCTAAGATTTTTGCAGAAGATCATCAAGCAGATATGTATCCAGCTATCGATGCTTTAGTCGATAAATTAGATCGACAACTTTTGAAAAATAAAGAGAAAATCAGTGATCATCGTCTTTAGTTAAAGGTGATTTTTCTGGGTTTTGCAAAATAGTGAACAGTTCCGGTTTGATCCGTTCTTACGTTATTTTGCAGAATCCAAAATGAAAGATCTTTTATCATGAGACTCGTTATTGTCAGTGGCCACTCTGGAGCAGGAAAGAATGTCGCCTTAGGTGCTTTGGAAGATTGTGGTTTTAATTGTATTGATAATTTACCGATACGGTTATTTGAGCAATTTATTAGTCATGTTATGCTGATAGAACGAAACGTTTATGAAAAAACGGCAATTGGTATTGATGCAAGAAATCAAAGTGAAGCGCTGAGAGACTTTAACGAGGTCTTGACCTTAATCAGAACAAAAGGTGTAGATGTTGAGGTTATATACATTCAGGCAGATAAGCCGGCGCTGTTAAAACGTTACAGTGAAACCCGTCGGCGTCATCCTTTATCTGATTTTAATTTGTCCTTGTCTGAGGCGATTAATATTGAAAAAGATATTCTAAAATCAATTGCTACATATGCCGATTTAGTGATCGATACCAGCCAAACTAATTATCACCAGTTACGGAGTCAGATCAAATCATATGTTGGTATGCATGACGATACCCGATTATCGTTGATTCTTCAGTCTTTTGGCTATAAGCATGGTACGCCACTCGATGCCGATTTTATTTTTGATGCCCGAAGTTTGCCTAATCCTTATTGGGTGCCGGAATTAAGAGGCTTCACAGGGAAAGATGTAGCAGTTGTTGACTTTTTTAATAATGAAGAAGATATGCAACTGTTTTATAAAGACATTACCGGTTTCCTTGATCGTTGGCTTCCTAAGTTTATAGCTGATAATCGCTTATATTTGACGGTAGCGATTGGTTGTACCGGAGGGCAACACCGATCGGTGTTCCTAATTGATAAACTGGCGCAGTATTTTAAGTCACCAGCAATGAATGTGATTCACCGGCATCGTGAGTTGTTGTAATATCTAACGTTTGAGCTTAGTTTTCTTTTTGAAAATGAGGAAACTTAGGCTTTTAAGTCATTATGAGTTATTTGCGTGTTATGACGGTTAAATAACGTAGCTAATAACACCGGTAAATTTATGCAGCCAAATAAAGAACAACAATTACAGTTTGTAACCGATCGTCTTGAAAGCGGTACCTTACAATCGGTGCAGCGGTTGATGAGTGTCTTGCATCCTGCTGAAATAGCGCATTTACTGGAGTCATTAAGGCCCAGAGATCGTGAGATTATTTGGGAGTTAGTGCCGGTTGAATTTGTTGGCGAAGTATTGGTTGAATTAAATGATGAGGTTAGAGTTGGGCTCATTGAAGCCACAGATGATAATGCATTAATCAATGCGGCCGATACATTAGAGTCTGATGATTTAGTTGATTTTCTAAAAGATGTGCCGGAAGTTATATTAAATACTGTTTTAGAGTCCATGGGACAACAGGACAGGGCGCGCGTTGAAAGTGTTTTAAGTTATGACGATGATTGTGCTGGCGGCTTAATGAGTCTTGACACATTATCGATTCGCTCAGACGTGAATTTAAATGTTGTTATTCGTTACTTGCGTTTGAAAGGAGAGATTCCTAAGTCGACTGATAAGATTATTGTTGTTGATCGCGACGATAACTTTAAGGGGGTTTTACCGTTAACCGTGTTATTAACCTATGACGGTGGGGAACGTGTTGAGAACCTCATGATTAAAGAAAATGTGGATGTTATTCAGGTACAAATGCCAATTGAAGATATTGCTTTATTGTTTGAAGAACATAATCTTGTCTCGGCGCCTGTTTTATCGGAATCAGGGAAATTATTAGGTCGAATAACCATCGATGATGTTGTTGATGTTATTCGTGATGAGAGTGACCATTCGTTTATGAGTATGGTCGGGCTTGATGAAGAACAGGATATGTTTGCGCCAGTGTTGTTAAGTGCTAAAAGAAGAGCGCTCTGGTTGGGTGTTAATTTATGTACTGCTCTGTTGGCCTCTTGGGTGATTGGTATTTTTGAGATGACGGTAGATAAGATAGTTGTTTTGGCTATTTTAATGCCTATTGTTGCAAGCATGGGCGGGATTGCCGGCAGTCAGACATTGACATTGTTTATTCGTGGCTTAGCACTTCGCCAAATTGGCCGGGCTAATGTCAATAGCTTGGTAATCAAAGAGTTAGCGATTGGGCTGATTAATGGTGTGGTTTGGGCCTTGTTTGTGGGGTGTATAGTTTCGTTTTGGTTCGATGATATTAAAATTGGTATTTTAATTGGTGTGGCGTTAATGATTAATCTGATTTTTGCAGCATTGGCAGGGGCATCAATACCGATGTTATTACAACGATTAAATATTGATCCGGCCTTGGCGGGCGGGGTGATGTTGACAACAGTAACAGATGTTCTTGGCTTTTTTGTTTTTCTTGGGCTCGCTACCCTTTATTTGTTGTAAAACAGACCTAAAGAACAGTTTATTTTAAGCCTGTTGATAACAACAAGGAGGGTTAGTCCGCATCACTGGGGATATCTATTTTGAGTTCAAAAACATCTTGATGTTCATCTTGTTCAAAATTAATGGTAATGGAATCGAGGTCAACCTCAACATATTTAGAGACTACGGCTAAAAGCTCTTTTTGTAGTTCGGGTAGGTATGAGGGTTGATTATCAGCGGCATGTTCATGCGCTACTAAGATTTGTAATCGTTCTTTCGCAATCGATGCCGAGCTTGGTTTTTTAGTTCTAAAATAATCTAACAAGCTCATTATTTACCTCCAAAAATTCTGCCGAAGAGACCTTTTTTGTTAGGCGTAATGAAACGATGTGGCACGTCATTGCCTAAATAGCGTTCAACAATATCAGAGTAAGCTTGTCCTGCTTTACTTTTTTCATTAAGAATTATGGGTATGCCTGCATTAGAAGCATTCAGTACTGCTTTAGATTCAGGAATTACACCGATCAGATGGAGTGATAAAATGTCTTGGACGTCATCGATACTTAACATCTCACCTAGTTCGACACGACTGGGTGAATAACGGGTCAGTAACAGGTATTCTTTAATCGGTTCGAGACCTTCTTCGGCGCGTCTTGATTTACTTGAAAGTATTCCCAACATACGGTCAGAGTCACGGACGGATGAAACCTCAGGGTTGGTGACAACAAAAGCATCATCTGCATAATACATGGCGAGTGTAGCGCCTCTTTCTATTCCAGCCGGTGAGTCACAGATAATATATTTAAAAGTTTTTGATAATTCATCCAATACTTTTCCAACGCCTTCTTTTGTGAGCGCTTCTTTATCACGTGTTTGAGATGCGGGTAAGATATACAACTGATTACATCTTTTATCTTTGATTAATGATTGGTTAAGTGTTGACTCACCGCTAATTACATTAATAAAGTCATAAACGACTCTACGTTCACAACCCATGATCAAGTCAAGATTACGTAGACCCACATCAAAATCAATGACAACTGTCTTATGACCTTTTTGAGCTAAGCCCATGGCGAGTGCGGCGCTGGTTGTAGTTTTTCCAACACCACCCTTTCCTGATGTTACGACAATAATTCTAGCCAATTTGATGTTCTCCTGATAAGTCTGTATTTAGAAATCTTGAACAATTAATTTTTCATTATTTAGAAAAATTTGCATAGGTTTTTTAAGGCATGCGGCATCAAGGTTTTCGTTAACTTGATAAATGCCGGCAATAGAAATTAATTCTGCTTCAAGGCTTAAGCAAAAAATTCGGGATTCTTGATCGCCTAAGACACCGGCCAAGGCACGGCCTTTTAAGGATCCGTAGATATGAATGTTACCTTCGGAAATTATTTCAGCGCCCGGACTGACGCTAGATAAAATGATTAAGTCAGTTTTGCTGTATATACGTTGGCCAGAGCGAACTTGTGAGGTTATGATTTTGCTGGTTTCTAAGTTAGGCTCATCATGGGTTGGAGGCGGTGTTAACTTAGATGGTTCTGTTATTGTTGCCGTTGCTTGATGAGGCGTCGTGAGGATGGCTAGATTTAATAATCTGGCTTGCTCATTTTGGGTTGCAGTACCGCCTCTCAGTCCAATAGGTTGGAACTTCAGTGTGCGAACTAAGGAGATGAGTTCGTTTACATTGAGAACAACATTTTCTTTCGTTAGAGTCTGTAGGTCAATGATTATAGCGGATTGACTAAAAAAATCAGGAGCTTGTTTAATTTTTATTTCGAGCTCAATTTTAATGGTATCCAAGTCGTTGCCCAGCAAATGTAAGCTAGGAACGGTAAAAGATCCGCTTTTAAATTCGAGAACCGGTTTATGTGAGAGTTTGGGGTCACTGGTTAAAGACATTAGGTCGATGTAGGTAAGTATGCAATATCCGCTGAAAATTTATTAGGGTCAACTGAGTTTTGTTGGTGAAGAATACCATTCTTTCTGTTGGCAGGGGAACAGTTTTATATGCGCTGCGAACAATTAATTACCATCGCATAAGTTTTTTTAATTAGTAATAGGATTGCTTTATCTATAAGTCAGGAGCCAGTTTTGCTATAATCACACGGAAATTAAAGAATTGTGGCATTTACTGAAAGTTAGCTAAATAGCTAAATAGCTAAATAGCTAAATAGCTAAATAGCTACTTAGTTAGATTAGTTAATGGATGCCACCCAAAATACCTAAAGGCTAGGGGTGCCTGATTTGAGGCTGAGATAACCCTTTGAACCTGATTCCGGTTAATGCCGGCGTAGGAAAGCCCCAGATTTCTGCGCCTTGTTTAAAACTATTGGAGATTAGCATGAGCGCTATTCGTGAAGACATTCCATCGGCCACTATTTCTAGTGTAAGAATTGACCCGTACCCTGCTTCTGAGAAGATTTATGTGCAAGGCAGTCGCGAAGATATTCGCGTACCGATGCGAAAAATAACATTGTCAGATACCCCTGTGTCCATCGGGGTAGAAAAGAATCCGCCTATTTATGTTTATGATACTTCTGGCGTTTATACCGACCCGGCAGTTGAAATAAATTTACTTAAAGGTTTGTCACCGGTTCGTAACAACTGGATTGAAGATCGGGGCGATACGGAACAATTACAGCAATTAAGTTCTCATTATGGGCGGGAGCGATTATCAAATCCAGAACTTGACCCTTTACGTTTCCAATACACCCACAATCCCAGAAAAGCAAAGTCTGGCGCTAATGTTTCCCAGATGCATTACGCGAAGAACGGTGTTATTACCCCAGAGATGGAATTTATTGCGATTAGAGAAAATCAGAAAATTTCTGAAAGCCATGCGTTTTATCTTAACCAGCATCCCGGTGAATCTTTTGGTGCGGCGATTCCAACGGTTATTACGCCTGAGTTTGTCAGAGATGAAGTCGCCAGAGGGCGTGCCATAATACCGTGTAATATTAATCATCCGGAATTAGAACCGATGATTATAGGCCGTAATTTTCTAGTAAAGATTAATGGCAATTTAGGAAATTCAGCCGTGACTTCTTCAATTGAAGAGGAAGTTGAGAAAATGCTGTGGGGTATTCGTTGGGGGGGTGATACGATTATGGATCTCTCTACGGGTAAGAATATTCATGAAACGCGGGAGTGGCTTTTACGTAATTCCCCCGTACCCATTGGTACGGTACCCATTTATCAGGCGCTTGAAAAAGTAGATGGTAAAGCAGAAGAATTAACGTGGGAGATTTTTAAAGATACGCTGATAGAACAAGCTGAGCAAGGCGTTGACTATTTCACGATCCATGCGGGTGTTCGGCTGCAACATGTGCCGTTAACTGCTCGGCGTGTAACGGGTATCGTTTCACGAGGGGGTTCAATAATGGCTAAGTGGTGTTTAGCGCATCACACGGAAAGCTTTCTTTATACGCATTTTGAAGACATTTGTGACATCATGAAGGCTTATGATGTTTCCTTTTCTTTAGGTGATGGTTTGCGTCCGGGTTCTATAGCAGACGCCAATGATGCTGCTCAGTTTGGTGAGCTCGAAACCTTGGGAGAATTAACTAAAATTGCTTGGCGACACGATATTCAAACAATGATCGAAGGGCCAGGGCATGTGCCGTTGCATATGATTAAAGTCAATATGGAAAAGCAGTTAGAAGCGTGTGACGAGGCACCGTTTTATACGTTAGGGCCATTAACGACAGATATTGCGCCGGGATACGATCACATTACCTCAGCGATTGGTGCGGCTAATATCGGTTGGTATGGCTGTGCTATGTTGTGTTACGTCACCCAAAAAGAGCATTTAGGGTTACCCAATAAGGAAGACGTTAGAGAAGGCATTGTGACCTATAAAATTGCGGCACATGCAGCTGATTTGGCGAAGGGACACCCCGGCTCGCAGGCTCGAGATAATGCCTTATCTAAGGCGCGTTTTGAATTTCGCTGGGAAGACCAATTTAATTTGGGTCTTGATCCTGAGAAAGCACGGGAATTTCATGATGAAACATTGCCTAAAGATTCAGCAAAAGTTGCACATTTCTGTTCGATGTGTGGGCCTCATTTTTGTTCTATGAAGATTAGTCAGGATGTAAGGGATTATGCGTTAGAGAAAGGTATAGAGGTGGGTGAAGCTTTGGAGGCGGGTATGGATGAGAAATCCAAAGAGTTTTTAGATGATGGTGCTGATATTTATCATAAAGTTTAGAGCTTGGCTCTAAGTTTTTGTGTTTTAAGGTTGAATTATAGGAGAAGAAATAATGCGTAAGATTCAGTTAATGAGCATGGTTGTAATGTTGGTTGGCTTTACTCAAGTTTGGGCAGGAGGGGCACCGGGTAAGGTTATTGGTGCAACAACAACCAACTCTTATTTAGCGTATAAGTTATCGAGTCAGGATGGTTTTGTTTTTATTGATTTGCGTCCAATTGAAGAATATAACCAAGGGCATGTTCCTGGTGCCAAGCATTTGGATTATAACGATCTAACAGAAACTTCATTGGCAGCGTTAGTGGACAAGAAGAGTGGCCGCGTCGTTTTTTATTGTTCAGGTGTTAATAGTGAGTTAGCCGGTTGGGCGTCTCAGAAGGCACTGGATTGGGGTTGGCAAAATGGATTCATTTTTTATTACCGTACGGGTATGAATGAATGGATAACTTCGGGTTTGACTGCTGAGAAATAAGTTTTAAACGGTGAAAAAAAGGGCAACTATTGATTAGTTGCCCTTTTTTTGTTTGAAGATTATTCTTGCAGTTCTTTGAGTACCGCTTGCAAGCTGGTATTGGCATCGCCAAATAACATTTGCGTGTTCTCATGAACAAACAATGGATTATCAACACCGGCATAACCTGAAGCCATGCTTCGTTTGAGAACGATGGTGTTTTCACCCTTCCAACATTCCAACACAGGCATCCCTGCAATCGGGCTGTTAGGATCATCTAATGCAGATGGATTAACAATGTCATTAGCACCAATGACAATAGTGACATCAGTATTTGGGAAGTCATCATTTATTTCATCCATTTCAAAGACAATGTCGTAAGGTACTTTAGCCTCTGCTAATAATACATTCATGTGTCCGGGCATACGACCGGCAACAGGATGAATACCAAAGCGGACATTTTTGCCTTTTCTTTTCAGTAGCTTGGTGATTTCATTAACAGTGTGCTGTGCTTGAGCAACAGCCATACCATAACCTGGAATGATCATGATGTTTTTTGAATCTTTTAATAAGGCCGTTGTTTCTGAAACGTTGATTTCAACAACTTCACCTTCTACTGTTGCGGCAGGACCACCAGTGGTTGTACCAAAGCCGCCGGCAATAACGCTAACGAAGCTACGGTTCATAGCACGACACATAATATAACTTAGAATCGCACCGCTACTACCGACTAAGGCACCGGTAACAATTAAAAGATCATTGTTTAGCATGAAACCGGTTGCTGCTGCTGCCCACCCCGAGTAACTATTTAGCATGGAGACGACAACGGGCATATCAGCACCGCCAATAGCCATAACCATGTGTACGCCAAAAGCAAGCGCAATGATAGTCATGAGCAATAGGGAGAAAGTACCACCGCCGGTTTCAGCACCTGCAACAAATTGTGTGCAGAGCCATATTGAAGCGACGAGTAAGCTGAGATTCAGCCAGTGACGCCCTGGAATCAACATAGGGTTACCGCTGATTTTCCCACTTAATTTACCAAAAGCAATGACCGACCCCGAAAAGGTAACCGCACCAATAAGGATGCCGAGATAAATTTCAACTTCATGAATGGTTTTTTCTACACCGGTTAGTGCTGATGTGGGGTCAATAAAGTTAGCATAACCGACCAAAACTGCCGCCATACCAACGAGGCTGTGCATAATGGCTACTAATTCAGGCATCTGGGTCATTTGAACCTTGAAGGCTGCTTTAGCGCCGATGGTTCCGCCTATGAGTAGCGCAATAATAAGCACAACATAAGAAGAGACCGAATCACTCATAATGGTCGCAAAAATAGCGATAGCCATTCCGATCATGCCGTAATAATTACCGCGGCGAGCTGTTTCTTGATTACTTAAGCCACTAAGACTTAAGATAAACAAGACAGAAGCGGCAATGTAAGACATTGTAACTAAACCTTGAGACATGTTCTAACTCCTCTTATTTCTTGAACATTTCCAACATGCGTCGGGTAACTAAGAACCCACCTGCGATGTTGATTGAAGCGATTAAAATGGCGAGTCCCGATAGTATGGTAATCATAAAACCCGGGGATGAAATTTGGACCAGTGCGCCAATAACAATAATGCCACTAATCGCATTAGTTACGCTCATGAGTGGAGTATGTAAGGATGCAGAAACGTTCCAGATCACTTGATAACCAATAAAACACGCCAAAACAAAAACAGTAAAGTGTGTCATGAAGGATGCGGGTGCTGATGCGCCAACCATATAAAGAACTGCACCGCCCAGAATAAGTGGGATGAACTGTGTTACCGAAGCGGGGAGTAGTGGTTTTTTCTCTTTAATGGGTTCTGCAGCGGAGCTGTCTCCAGCTTTGGCGCTAGCTTTGGGTGCTGCAGACAATGTAGGTGGGGGTGGTGGCCAAGTTATTTTACCTTCTTTAATAACGGTTGCGCCACGGATCATCTCATCATCCATATTGACGTCTATTTCACCATTTTTTTCAGGTGAGAGTTCTGTCAGGAGGTGTCGTAGGTTAGTACCGTAAAGTTGGCTGGACTGTGCAGCCATACGGCTTGGAAGGTCCGTGTAACCAATAATGGATACGTTGTTTTTGACGACAACTTTCCCGGCTTCAGATAATTTGCAGTTTCCGCCTTGCTCAGCAGCTAGGTCAACAATGACACTGCCGGGTTTCATGGATGCAACCATTTCTTTCGTGATTAGTTCAGGTGCAGGTCGACCTGGAATTAATGCTGTCGTAATAATGATGTCAACATCTTTTGCTTGTTCGGCAAAGAGTTCCATTTCAGCAGCAATGAATTCTTTACTCATGGTTTTAGCATAGCCGCCGGTACCTGCGCCATCTTCTTCAAAGTCCAGCATTAAGAATTCGGCATCCATGCTTTCGACTTGTTCTTTGACTTCAGGGCGGGTATCGAAAGCGCGAACCACGGCACCCATGCTTTTCGCAGTACCAATAGCAGCAAGACCTGCAACACCGGCACCAATAACCAGTACTTTTGCAGGGGGGACTTTACCGGCAGCGGTAATTTGTCCTGTAAAAAAGCGTCCGAAATGTTGTGCAGCCTCTACGACCGCTCGGTAACCCGCAATGTTAGCCATTGAGCTGAGAGCGTCACATTTTTGTGCGCGTGATATCCGTGGAACGCATTCCATGCCCAGTACCGTTACTTTTTTGGCTGCCAGACGTTCCATAAGGTCTTCATTTTGTGCGGGCCAAATAAAACTGATTAAGTGTTTCCCTTCGGATAAAAGATCGACTTCATCGACTTTTAATTTAGGATGTAGTTCAGGCGCTCTGACTTTAAAAATAATATCAGCATCAGCCCAGAGCTTTTCGGCACTCTTATTAATAGAGGCGCCTGCATCTTTATACGCTTTGTCAGAGAAGTTAGCTGCTTTTCCTGCGCCGGCTTCTACAGAAACACTAAAGCCGAGTTTTATGAGTTGTTCTACAATGACGGGGGTCGTCGCTACACGAGCCTCGCCACTGTGAACCTCTTTAGGTATACCGATCTTCATTGGTTCTTCCTCAAATATTAGGTGGTAATTATTAATAGGTATATTCGTTTATTACTTATATGGATTTGTCTAGGTAGTTGAAATAGCGATAATACCCACAAAAATCCAGCGTAGAGCATAAGTGATTGAGTTTGTTTTATCAATGTGATATTAGAAAAGGATGGGTAATTGTGCTTTTTGGTGCAGTAGTTTAGTCTTTAGCGCCATGCTGGTGCGGTAGTTAAGCCTGAAAGTCTCATGTTGATGGGGGCAATTAGTGGTTACTAATCAGTGGTTTGATTTTTTTAAGTGATTGGTATTTGGGTCATGTTAGGCTAATGAGAGACTATTTTCATGAGATTAAGATGAAAACTTTTTTAGCAAAAGATTTTATTCAGACCCAGGAGGGACTTGTTTTTGCAGTTGTTGAAACGGGTCTGGAGCAAGGGCGGGCTTTGTGTTTTTTGCGTTATGTTAATAAAAGTGGTCAATGGGTTAAGGTTGATACCGAGCAGGCGAACAGCTTATTAGCCGAGCAGTTTCCGCAGTATTGTTATTTTTCACCGAGTAAAGATGCTTTTTTGCATGCGGTGCCGATTAATCGGGTTTGCTATCACCATCAACCGCGTCAACGGTTGCGGCAAATAATAGAGGGATCTACGCCCGGTTCACCGGTCCTTAATGATTTAATCGGTTTGGTCGATGTTCTTGAAACCCAGGGCTTAGCGGTTTCGCAGTTAGGTGTCACAGGATCAATTCTTCTGGGATGTCATACTAGTGCTTCTGATATGGACCTGGTGATCTATGACCGGGCGACCTTTATGGCGGCCCGGGAAATTATTAGTTCATTTCATAAAGCAGGGATTGCGCCGTTAACTGTTGAGGCGTGGCGAGCGTCATTTAAACGACGGGCTTGTGAGTTAACTTTTGCTGAGTATTGTTGGCATGAGCGTAGAAAATTTAATAAAGGTTTGTTTGCAGGACGAAAATTCGATATTAGTTATGTTGCTGAAAACGTTGAAGAGCACACGGTAACCTATAAAAAACAAGGCATCGTTAAATTGACCGCGACAATAGTGGATAGTGATCAGGCTTTTGATCATCCCGCGATATTTGTTATTGATCACCCGGAAATTAAGGAAATCTGTTGTTATACACCTACTTACACGGGGCAGGCTGTAAAAGGAGAGCGTGTCAGGGTTTCTGGTTTTTTGGAGCAAGATGAAAAGGGTCAAAAACGTATTGTCGTGGGCTCCAACCGTGAAGCAGGGGGCGAGTATTTGAAAGTCATTAGTGATGATCGAACGTCCTGAATTTTCAGCAGTTATCCTAGATCTGGATGGACTGGTCTTAGACACTGAGAAAACCTATAGGATTGCTTGGCGTTCTGCTTTGGAAGCGATGGGGTACTCATTTTCTCCAAATTTTTATCAGCGATTAAGTGGCTTGCAATATGAGTCTATTGAACGAATCTTTTTGGAAAAGTGTGGGGCTGATTTTGATGTGCTACTTTTCCGTAAGATCAGTGCTGAGCAGTGGCATGACCATGTGGGTGCAGAGGGTCTTGCCGTTAAACCCGGTGTTTTTGATTTGTTAGCCGCATTAACGGAGCGACAAATACCTTATTGCTTAGCAACCAATAGTTTAAGTGAAAATGCCGAGCGCAATTTAGACATTGCCGGGATAGGGCATTTATTTCCTAATAAAGTGACCCGCGATCAGGTTAAGCGGGGTAAACCCGCACCTGACATTTTTTTATTGGCAGCGAGGGTATTAGGCCTTCCTCTCGGACAATGCTTGGTGGTTGAAGACTCTATTGTGGGTATTGAAGCGGCCCAAGTTGCCGGCGCTATTCCTGTTTGGGTGCCTGAAATTTATTCAAGCCAGACCGGCGTAGATTTAGAAAAAGTGTATCTATGCAATGATTTAATGGAGTTAGAGCAACTATTATTCTGATTACGATGTAATAATTTCCGCCATAAAGGCTGATTAGGTATAATTCTCCTATTAATCATTACTTAATCTTCTGCTTGTTACTTGAATACCACACCGACTAAAGTTACTGTTATTGCGCCGGCTCGATTACACATGGGTTTTCTTGATCTCAGTGGCTCATTGAATCGTCACTTTGGCAGTATCGGTTTGGCACTGAATGATTTTGAAACCAAACTTTCGTTAACCGCCTCATATCGAGGTTATGTGAATACACAGGCACCTGAGAGAACGCAGCAGTGTGTTCAGCAATTATGTCAAAAGCTGGGGGTATCAGATCAAGTGCATGTAGATGTTCAGTCTGCGATTCCAGCGCATATTGGTTTAGGATCAGGAACCCAGTTAGCATTAGCGGTAGGGATGGCGCTTAATGTTTTTTATCAACTGGATCTTTCTATTCGTGATATTGCTCATTTGACTGACCGGGGGGGGCGTTCAGGCATTGGAATTGGTGTTTTTGAAAAAGGTGGACTTGTGGTTGATGGTGGGCGTGGTACACAAACCATTACGCCGCCGGTACTTGTGCAAATGCCGGTTCCCGAGGATTGGCGATTTATTTTGCTGTTAGATCGACGCGGTCAGGGCTTACACGGTGATGGTGAAATACAAGCGTTTAAAAAGTTACCGCCTTTTTCTAAAGAGGAGGCAGCCAGATTATGTTATTTGTTACTGATGCAAGGGTTACCGGCCGTAGCCGAACAAAATATTGAAGAATTTGGCGCTGTGATCACACAATTGCAACGATCCGTTGGGGAATATTTTTCACCCGTTCAAGGGGGGGCCTTTACGAGTAATGAAGTGGGCGAAGTGATGGCGTGGTGTTCAAGGCAAGGTGCTGTCGCAATCGGCCAAACATCATGGGGGCCAACCGGTTTTTGTGCCGTTCCAAGTGACCAACAAGCAAGCGAGCTAGTGAGTGCAGCGAAAGAACGGTTCAAACACTTGGTTAATTTAGACTATGTAATTACCCGGGCCACAAACCAAGGTGCAAAAATCATCGTTGAGTAAAAAGGTCGTAATTATTGCCAATTCAGGACGAATGTTGGCGGTGTCTGCTTATCGTGCAAATTGGATGCCTTTAGTCGTTGATTGTTTTGGTGATCAAGAAACCGAGCAAGTCACTCAGCATAATTGGGTGGTTAACGATTTATCCCGGGTCTGTTTAGAACCGGTTATTAATAATATTAAGCATCATTTTGACGTTGAAGCTCTGGTTTATGGCAGTGGCTTTGAGGCTCATTTAGAAACGTTAAACTGGCTTTCTCAGCAATTTATTGTTTGGGGGAATACGTTTGCAACATTTCAGCGTGTTCAAGATAAATTCTTTTTCTTTACCACTCTTCAGCGCTTACAAATTCCTTTTTTAGAAACCCATTTTACCCAGCCCCTAGCTGTTGGCGGTCAATGGCTTGTTAAACCGGTGTCGGGTGAAGGGGGAGAGAGGATTCATTTTTATGATTCACTGGAATCGACCGAGGATGCGATTTATTGGCAGCGTTATCAAAAAGGGTCCGTGGGTTCAGTGCTTTTTGTGAGTAATGGAAAAAATGTGCAAGCTATCGGCTTTAACTGCCAATGGGTTGAGGGTGATCAGGCTAAATATCCCTTTGTTTTTTCTGGAATCAGGCATTTTCCAGAGTTGAGTGCCGAGCATTGTCAACAACTATTAGGTTGGCTTGATCAATTAGCAAGTGCATTTTCTTTGTTGGGGTTGAACAGTCTTGATTTTATTTTTGCTAAGGGTCAGTTATGGGTGCTTGAAATTAACCCGAGGCCTTCAGCAAGTCTGATGCTTTATGATGGTTATAGTCAGCGTAAGCTGTTTGATCATCATGTTCAGGGGTGTCGGGGTTACTTGTCCTATCTTCCCGCGCAGACGATTGATTATGGCCGTGGTTATCAGGTGTTGTATACCTATTATGAATTGTTTATCCCGGAACAAATTGAATGGCCGGACTGGGTATTGGATAAGCCACAATCGGGCGTAATAATCCCCATTAATGGCCCTATTTGCAGTATTATTGCGGCTGAGCAAGATACTGAGAGACTCGCTGAAATGTTGAAGCAACGTGCTCGAGTCGTCTATCAATTACTTCTATATAAGGAAAAAGTTTTATCATGCAATTTTATGCCAGTGTTAATAAATTAGCCAAGCCTTTAGTGACACAACTGATAGAAAATGCGGATGCATTAAGGCTTAAGGTCGAGCAATTAGAAAATGGTTGCACCATTATTGATGCCGGCATCAATGTTTCTGGCGGACTTGAGGCTGGGCGGATAATTTCTGAAATATGTCTAGGGGGTATGGGTTCCGTTACTTTAACGCAAAGCGGGCAAATCAGTCAGTGGCCCTTAACGGTTAACGTTCATACCGGTAATCCGGTTTTGGCTTGTTTAGGGAGTCAGTATGCGGGCTGGAGTTTATCGCATGAGAAGTTTTATGCGCTGGGTTCGGGTCCTGCGCGGGCGCTCTGTGTTAAAGAAAATTTATTTAAAGAGCTTGATTATCGCGATGACTTCGATTCAACCGTTTTGGTTATTGAAGGAGACAAAGTGCCGCCATTACCGTTAATAGAAAAAATTGCGGATGCTTGTCATTTGGCGGCGTCTCAACTTACCATTATTTTAACACCCACCAGTAGTTTGGCCGGTTGTGTTCAAGTGGTAGCAAGGGTGTTAGAGGTCGCTATGCATAAAGCCCATGAACTTCATTTTCCTTTGGAAGATATTGTTGACGGCAGTGGGAGTGCACCTTTATGTCCACCACATCCTGATTTTGTTAAAGCGATGGGGCGAACTAATGATGCCATCTTGTTTGCTGGGCAAGTGCACTTGTTTGTTAAGGGAAGTGATGAAGCAGCAAAGAATTTAGCCACTCAACTTCCCAGTTCTACCTCTAAAGATTACGGTAAACCCTTTGCCGATATTTTTAAAGCTTATGATTATGATTTCTTTAAGATTGACGGCATGTTGTTTAGTCCAGCGCGGGTTACGGTCACAGCGGTAGATTCAGGCAATAGCTTTCATGCCGGGCAATTAGATGAGGCCTTATTAAATCAGTCGTTTGGAGCCTAAAGGTTCGTGCCTGACATTGTTATTTTCACGGATGATCCGGGGTGGCATGGTGCGCGATTACAAGAGGCATTTGCACAGCAAGGGTTAGAGAGCGTTTTTGTTTCTTTAACCGATTGTCAATTGAATCTGAGCGATCAAGGGTTGCCCCTTATAATCCCGGGTTTTGAGGCACAGTTGCCAATAGCTGCTTTTGTACGAGGTGTTCCAGGTGGCTCGCTAGAGGAAGTGGTCTTTTATCTTGATGTTTTACATGGGTTATCTTTATTAGATGTTCCGGTATACAACAATGGTAAAGTCATCGAGCGCAGTGTTGATAAGGCAATGACTAGCTTTTTGTTACAGACAAACCAGTTAGCGACGCCACAAACATGGGTGCTAAGGGACCAGCAGCAAGCGGTCTATCGGGTTAATCAAGAATTACAACAAGGTTTTCGTGTGATCGTAAAGCCGGTGTTTGGTTCTCAGGGAGAAGGAATTCGACTGATTGAAAAAGAATCAGATCTAATTTGGATGGCACCGAGTCGGGGAATCTATTATTTACAACGATTTATTGATTGTCAGGGGTCCGGTTATTCTGATTGGCGTGTATTTGTTATTAATCAGAAGGTTGTCGCTGCGATGCGTCGAGAAGGCTTGTTTTGGTTAAATAATGTAGCCAGAGGCGCTACATGTCGAGCAGAAGTGTTAGAGGATGCCATGGCCGTCTTAGCGTTACGGGCTACCGAAGCGTTAGCAATGGATTATGCCGGTGTTGATATAATCGTAGATAAAGAGGGTCATTATTCAGTTATTGAGGTCAATAGTATTCCCGCCTGGAAGGGCTTGCAAAGTATTTGCCATATTGATATTGCGCAATTATTAGTAGCTGATTTATTACAACGTCATTTATTTTATCATACGAACACGCCCAAATCAGTGGCACTGTAGTGATAGCGCAAGATCAGTTAATAACGTTGTATTTGAAGGCCTGTGAACTTGAATTGCAAACCTTTAAGCCCGGTAATGTCAGTGTTTATGCGGATGGTCATGATATGGTCGTTGACGATTTTCGGTTAAGTGCAAAAGTAAGTGCTAAATCAATTACCAATTTGAAATATTCCTTGGGTGAAAAAATATATTATGCGGTAAGGCAGACGAGAGAAGCGGTTGGCTGTAATACTAATTTGGGTATTTTATTATTAGCAGCGCCTTTGTTTGAGGCGGTTAAGTATTTAACTGTTTCTGTTTCTTTGCAACAAGCGGTAGAGCGAGTGTTAAAGGAAACGACATTAGCAGATGCTAATTGGGTATTTAAGGCAATAGCCTTAGCAAATCCAGGGGGATTAGGGTATTCAGAGCAACAGGATGTGCATAGAGAAGCCTCTGTAACGCTTGTGGAAGCGATGGATTTAGCGAAGGATAAAGATAGAATTGCGGCGCAGTACGCTCTGGGTTATAAAGATATTTTTACTGTGGCAATTTTAATGTACAATTTATCGATGGATCGGTGCTGTGATCCACGAGTTGCTTCGTTATCAGTTTATGCTGGGCTTTTATCACATTTTCCGGATAGTCACATTGAGCGAAAATATGGTAAAAAATATTCTGATTTAGTGCAAAACAAGATGGAAAATATTGCGATTAGGTTGTTAGACTCGGATGATTTTTCGGTTTTAGAAGAGACGTTATATGACATTGATTCTGAATTTAAGGGATTAGGGATCAACCCGGGAACCACCGCTGATATGACTGTTGCAACGTTAGTGGCTGTTTTTATCCAGAGTTATTTTGATTAGTCGTGATTCTAAACTAGCGTGAGTGGCGGGCTGTTTTCTCTGTTTTTCGAGTGAAAGGGCTTGTGTTGCGTCAAAGTGCGCGTCATTATGGTTGGGAGTCGCACTATTATAATGCGAGAAAGAAGTGCGTGGGAGGGGTTTAGCCGGCTAGACTATAAAACATCTTTTGAAAACAACACCTTAATTAGTTGGTGTGTTTTTTGCTTGAGTTATGTTTTTCAGTTTGAAGTTGCGGCTTAAATGTTTACCAGAAACATTGATTTATAATTTATAGAAGGAAGCATAGAAAGTGTCTATACTTAAAAAGGTTTTATCATTTTTTGATAAAGATAAAGAGGATGGGGAACCGGAAGGTTCTTCTCAGGCAACAGCAAGTGAACCAATATTAGAAACTAAAGAGGAAAGTACAAAAATGGCTAAAATTAACAATATGTGTGTGGGTGAATCATTAATCGGTGATGGTAACGAAGTTGCTCATATCGACTTGATTATTGGTCCACGTGGTAGTGCTGCAGAAACAGCTTTTGCTAACTGTCTTACTAACAATAAAGACGGTTTTTCAAGTGTTTTAGCAATTGTTGCTCCAAACTTGATGGTTAAACCTTCAACTGTAATGTTCAACAAAGTGACTATTAAAGGTTCTAAACAAGCGGTACAAATGTTTGGTCCAGCTCAGCGTGGTGTAGCGATGGCCGTTGCTGATTCTGTTGAAGACGGAACTATTCCTGCAGATCAAGCCGATGATTTGTTTATTGCGGTAGGTGTTTTTATTCATTGGGCTGCTGAAGACGATGCAAAAATTCAACAGTACAACTACGAAGCAACTAAAGAAGCGTTGGCACGTGCGATATCAGGATCACCAACAGCAGTTGAAGTGGTAGCGGCTAAAGGGGAATCAACACATCCTTTCGCAGCAAACTAAAATAGACCAGACTAAAATCTGATTTATTTCGAAAAATACCTCGGATTTCCGGGGTATTTTTTTGCCTGAAATTTGACTCGAGGCTCAATAACGGGCTAATTGGGATATGATACGGCCATCCAGTTGTTGATTATGAAGGGCACTGGCGATTAATGCGGTGTGGATATTCCGTTGTTGAAGTTGCTCTAGATCGACCAAAGAACGAATGCCACCGGCAGCCACTAAATTAATATCAGGGCGTTGTTCTTGGAGCATCGTGAGCTTGTTAAAATCAGGACCTCGTTGCCCGCCGATACGGTCGAGGGTCATGGCAATGACGGTAGCCGGCCAAAGTAGTGGTTTTTGGAATAGCGGCGCAGGGCCCAAAGGTTGGTCATTATAAAAATCTAGCGATAGGATGAAGGGTGGGCAATGAGAAAATAAGGTGTTCTCAATAGTTGTTTCAGGGTTAAGGCTTTCGGTTCCGATGATGGGAATGATTTTCTGATTAGCCAGTGTTTGAGTCGCCCAAGAGCCTTGGTCGAGCCAAAAAGTTATATTAGGAAAGTGGTTTAATAAATTAACAATAAAATTATTGTTTTGGCCTGTTTTCATAATGCTGTTCAAATCAGCAATGTAAATGGTATCGAAGGCATATAAAGAAAGAAAATCATTGATGACTTGGATGGGTTGACTCGATTTGCACAGTGCGCTGTTAACCGGTTGATAATGTTTTCGGGTGCCATTTTTTGCATGAACAACATGGCCGTCTAAGAGGTCAATAACGGGAATTAATTTCATGATTACACTGTACGTTATGACCGCTAGGATAACCAGTTCCTTAAGTGGATTGCGATGAGAATTCTTGTTTTTGAATTTATTACCGGCGGCGGTCTTAATAATAAGCCCTTGCCGCATTCACTAGTTCAAGAAGGTGAACTGATGCGTTTGGCATTGCTTCTGGATTTGATGGCGATGCCGGCTATAGAAGTCAGTTTGTTGCATGACCCGCGCGTGCCACTTGATAAACTGATGGTTGATAACCAGATGATTAAGATCATTCCAATAACGCCTCAGCAAGATTTCTGGCAGGTTCTAGCGGAACAAGCGCCGTTGTGTGATGCGGTTTGGCCGATTGCACCCGAAAGTGAAGGGATTTTGGAAGCTATCAGTTATTGGGTGGAGGAGTCTGGGCTAAAGTTACTCGGCTCGTCGTCTGAGGCGGTAGCGCTAACGGCAGATAAGTATCGGTTGTTTAAACGGTTAGAGCATCAGGGAATACCGGTCGTTAAAACCTATACGTTCGCTGAATTAGACGTTTTGCCTTCAGGTCCGTGGGTCTTAAAGCCCCGTGATGGGGTGGGTTGTGAAGGGATTGTTCAGGTTAAATCGATCGTTGGTTTTAAGGCGGTCACTGACCCGGAAAGGTTTATTATTCAACCGTTTGAAGCCGGGAAGTTATTAAGTTTATCGTGTTTGTTTAAAGGCGGTCGTGGAGCCTTGATTTGTATGAATGAACAACGGGTTAAACAAAATGAAGAGACCTTTGAGTTGGAGCGTATAACGGTTAATGTTGATCAAATGATGCCTGAGATGCCGGCGATGGTTGAGCAATTAGCGAATACTATTCCAGGGTTATGGGGTTATGTCGGTATAGATTTAATTTTAAGCACAGAGGGGTTAAAGGTACTCGAAGTGAATCCGCGACTAACCACCGCATACAGTGGTATCCGATTGGCATTAGGAAGTAACCTCGGTGCCAGTATTATAGCTTTGCTAACCGGGGGCATTGATTTTAAAGCCCAGAGTAACCAATCTATAATAGTTGAAATACCACGGGAGAAAAGGTGAATAATAGGATTGTAGGGTGGGATATTGGCGGTGCACATGTAAAAGCGGCGTTAATAGACTTGGATAAGCAGATTATTCAGGTCATACAGCGGCCGTGCCCTCTCTGGCAAGGCTTGTCTAATTTACAGCTTGCAGTGGCCGAAATAGTTCAGCAATGGGGGGACTTATCAGGACCGCAGATCATGACGATGACCGGAGAATTGGTGGACTTGTTTAATGATCGGGAAGAAGGTGTTAATCAGTTGATCGCAACGATGTCACAAATACATTCAGGCCAGCCCTTGTGGGTATACGCAGGGGATGTTTCCTTTTTACAACCGGCAGAGGTTTTGCCACGACATATTGATCACATAGCATCGGCAAATTGGCGAGCGAGTGCGCGTTATAGTGCCGAGCAACAGGATTCAGGGTTCTTTGTGGATATCGGGAGTACCACGACAGATATTTTGTTGTTCAATAAGGGGGTTATTCAAGGCAAGGCCATCACTGATTTTCAACGCTTGTGTTCTAGGGAATTGATTTATACCGGTATTGTTCGAACACCGCTTATGGCCATTACACAGACTATTGATTTTAAAGGTCAAGCGGTAGGTGTTATGGCTGAGCATTTTGCGACGATGGCTGATGTTTATCGTATTGCTGGGGTTTTGGATGAAAGTCATGATCAATTACCGGCTGCCGATGGCGGCGATAAAACGGTCCCCCACAGTCTTCGCCGGTTAGCGCGAATGATTGGCTGTGATGTTAATGATTACGCTATTAGCGATTGGCAGGCGTTGGCAGAGCAATTTAAACGTCAACAACTTTTAAGGATTCAACGGGCGATCGAAAAACAATGGCTTGATGAACCTGACGGGGTTAAAAAATGTATGGTCGGTGCTGGTGTTGGTCGTTTTTTAGTTCGGGAAATAGCTGAACAGATGGCTTTTGACTATTTAGACTTTAATGATTTATTTGCAGACCAGAAGCAGAAAGAGTCAGGCATCAGTTTGGCTGACTGTGCCCCTGCAGTTGCTGTTGCAAAGTTATGGCAGCAGTATAACTATTGTGTCAATTGATTTAAGTATTGATCAGTTTTGTCATGTATTTTAAATTGCATGTTACAATTTCATTGGTTAGACCTGCCTTTTTTATTGTGAAAATTGTTAATGCTCCCACCTAATACTCTTATTCATCAGTTACCTTATTATCCAGATAGTGCGGATGTTTTTTCGCCCTTGGCGAATAAGCCATGGTCTATATTTTTAGACAGTGGCGACCAGAATTCGAGGTTGGGGCGATTTGATATTATTGTGACTGACCCTGTCTGTACTCTGGTGACTCGTGGCTTGGAAACAACCATTATTGATGAGCAAGGCGAACGGATTAGTGAAGAAGACCCTTTTTTACTGATTAAACAATGTTTGTTAGCCAGAAAATGTGACAGTGATATTGTGCCTTTTAGCGGTGGTGCGATGGGTTATTTTTCGTATGATTTATCGCGGCGATTAGAGTCTTTACCGGTTATTGCACTCAATGCCGAGAATACGCCTGATATGGCGGTGGGTATATATGATTGGGCCGTGATTGTTGACCATGATAAGCAGAAAAGTTGGTTGGTTAGTCAGGGTATGTCTACGAAGACAACGGATAATTGGGACGCTTTGATTAGCCAATTTAGCCCGCCACATGAGCCTGAGGATATTCCAGTTTTTAAAGTGTTAGGCGCTATCCAATCAAATATGACACCGGCGCAATATGGCACCGCCTTTGATCAGATAAAAACTTATTTGAAGGAAGGGGATTGTTACCAAGTTAATCTAGCGCAGCGATTTAGTTGTCAATGTGAGGGGAATGCATGGGAGGCTTATCTACGGTTGCGTAGAATTAATTCAGCTCCTTATTGTGCGTATTTGAATTTACCGGATGTGCAAATTCTGAGTTCTTCGCCCGAACGTTTTTTGAGCGTTGATAAAGGCCGGGTTGAAACTAAACCGATTAAAGGAACGATTGCCAGAAAGCCAGGGGTTTTAGAAAATGAAGCTCAAATTGAGGCGTTGGCAAACAGTTTGAAAGACCGGGCAGAGAATTTAATGATTGTTGATTTGCTCCGTAACGATATTAGTAAAAGCTGTAAGGCGGGTTCGGTTAATGTGCCGGCATTATTTGCAGTCGAGAGCTTTGCAACGGTGCATCATTTGGTCAGCACAGTAGAGGGTCAGTTAGAAGCGGGTTTACATGCATTGGATTTGTTGCGAGGCTGTTTTCCTGGAGGCTCTATTACCGGCGCGCCTAAAATTAGGGCTATGGAAATCATCGAAGAATTAGAGCCAAATTGCAGAGGGGCTTATTGCGGGTCTATTGGTTATATTGGATATAATGGCAATATGGATACAAATATTGCCATCCGGACATTGGTATATTCTGAAAATACGTTACGCTTTTGGGCCGGTGGCGGCATTGTGAATGATTCTGTGCTTGAAGCTGAATATCAGGAGTGTTTTGATAAAGCGCAGGCTATTTTCAACTTATTGGAACAATTGGAGCATTGACCGTTATGTTGCAAAGTTAATGGGTTAAGTCATTAGTATTATGCGGGTTATTAAACTGGGTGGGAGTCTTTCAAAATCCCCAGAACTTTATAAATGGATAAGAGCCGTTGTTGACTTGCCCGATGAACGCATTGTCATCGTACCCGGGGGCGGTGGCTTTGCTGATCACGTAAGGAGTTTGCAAACGTATTGGTGTTTCAATGATTCTGTGGCGCATGAAATGGCAATTATGGCGATGCAGAATATGGCTGTATTCTATGCTGGATTAGACAGTGCTGTGCAGGTCGCGACTTCGCCTGAGGAGATACAACGACTCTTTGAACAGGGACAAGTACCGGTTTGGTCGCCGACATTACAATGGCTTGATCAATACAAGGTATCGCATTCTTGGGATGTCAGTTCTGATAGTTTGTCGGTTGTGATTGCTCAGGCTCTGGCTGCAAAACAGTTGATACTGGTTAAGTCCGTACGGGTTCCTAAAGATATAACGGTGGCAGAATTGGTTGAACAAGCCATTGCAGATAAGGCGTTCAGTCGGTATATTGAAAACAATATTTTTGATTTAACGTTGAGTCACAAAGATGACTTTTTATTGCTTCCTGAGTTGCTAGAAAATAATTGAATTAAACCGATGAGTTACCCGACCAAAAAACCAGTCACCACCCTGACAGTAGCAGAACAATTGGCGAAGAAACCTGTGTTATTGATGGTTCAGTTTTTAACGAAACAATACAGACAGGCCATTTACCGTGCCCGGGAATCTGTTGGGCAACACAAAAGAGATATTGTTGTTTCCAGAGTTGAGGAAATCAGTACTAGTTTGCAGGAAACTAAAGAACAGTTTACCGATGCTCTGGACAATTTTAAGAAAATTGTCCGTGTTGATGAGATGGGTTTAGGCGATTGTTATCGTGAACTCAAGCGTCATTACGATAAAAGTGAAGCATGCTCAATTGCCGTTCACGATAAAATAAGCGCAATTGAAGAGGTGAGCGAGGCTTTGTTTAAGGAATGGGAGCAAGAGCTTGATCTTTATACTAACCGTGTTTTGAAGGCGCAGAGTCGACAGCAATTAAAAATCACTAAGTTACACTATAAGCGGTTAATTAAAGCGATGAAGCAGGCAGAAATGCGAATAAAGCCGGTTTTATTAGCCTTTAGAGATCAGGTTTTATTTATGAAGCATAATCTTAATGCGCAGGCGATAGCGGCTTTACAGCACGAATTAGCCATTATTGGGTTTGATATTGCTCAGTTGATAGCAGCGATGGAGAAATCTATTACGGAAGCGAATGATTTTGTTTTCACCTTAGTTGAACAAAAATCATTGCCCCACTCAAAGTAGGTATTTTGGGTAAAAAAAAGGAGCCTTGGCTCCTTTTTTTATTTTTAAATAATTGACTTAATGCAAATCATATAAAATATTGTTCGTACTGTCCCTTTTGCGCTGTTCCTTGTCTTTTATCTGGTGCATGTCTTGTTCAAAGCGCTCTTCTTCATAGGACTTAATCATTGCATCCCAGTCAGAGAACTTAGTATATTCAGGTCTGCCTGATTCATGTAGTTCAGCAAATTTGGTTTTACCGGCCGCAATGAGTTCAGCGCTGGTCTTACCATCAACAGTATCTAAGAATTCTGAGTTTGTATCAAAACCATTTTTCATTGTCCAGAACGCTATTTCGAATTCTAGTTTTTGGCGTTTGGGGAGGTATTCTTTCATGACCCGGACAGACTTAAAGGCTAGCTTACTTGTACGGCCATTAATTTGTCTTTCTCCACTGCAGCCGATACTCAGCATGGCAGTTAAGCAGATTAAAAGGATAAAGAGTTTTTTCATGGCATTTCCTCATGCATTTATTAGTTATTATTAAATTAGACTGGTTTTTATGAACGCTGGGCTATTTTACGCTAAACTGGCCTACAGCTTTGGAATCTTAACAAAGTAAAATAGCATTTTATGACAAGTATTAGTAAACAATTTATGCTGGATTTTATTCAATTATTAAAGAATCGATATTTAACTCTAATAACCTATCAGGTTTCTGATGATACACAAGTCACTATTTATCAACAACGGATCGAACAACTGATTTTAGCAGAATCCTTTTTAAAGAAAGGGCAATTAATTTCAACGCATTCAGAGCGAGCATTACAGGTCGCTGTTATTGGCCCAACCCAGGTCGGTAAAAGTTCTATTGTTAACTTATTGTTAAATAATACGATCGCTGGCGTGAGTGCGCTGGCGGGGTATACGGTACACCCACAAGGTTTTCTAGCAGGTGTTTCAGACCAAGACCACCAGTGGATAGAGGCTCATTTTGGTGGTTTTAGACGTGTCGAAATGAAAGATTTGAATGCGCAAGATTATAATGCGTATTCGTTAATGCCGGCAGATAAGACTCCACCAACGCCATTGCCTGATTGTTTGCTTTGGGATTTACCTGATTTTGATTCGATTGATGCAACGGGGTATCGTGAAGGTGTTTTAACCACCGTTGGGTTAGCGGACGTAGTTGTACTGGTGGTGAGCAAAGAGAAATATGCTGATCAGTCAGTTTGGGAAATGATGGCTTTGTTAGAGCCGTTAAATTTACCGACAATTATTATTGTTAATAAATTGGTGGCTGATAGTCAGCAGGTTGTTTTGTCATCATTGACTGATAAATGGCGACAAGCTCGAAAAGATGCAGTGCCTGCCATTATTCCGCTTAATTACCAATCTTCTGGGCGTTTGGAAAGTTGGCCACAAGCTGAATTTGAAGGCGCTAGACGTGCATTTATAGAGGCGGTGAGTCAGCGTAAACCTTCTGAGCAATCAAGTTTTGAGAAAGCTTATTTGAATCAGCACTGGAAAGGATGGTTGGCGCCTATTCGAGAAGAAGAAACTGCACTAAAAACGTGGCGTCAGTTGTTAGACCATGCGGTTAAAGAAGCGCTGGCACAATATGAACGTGATTATTTAGAGCACCCACACCATTATGATACTTTTCAAAATGCGATGTTGGAATTGCTGACATTACTGGAAATCCCCGGGTTAGCTAAGGTTTTGAGTAAAATACGGAGGATTCTAACGTGGCCCGTTCGTCAGGTTCTCAGATTGGGTCGGTTTGGTAAACGTAATAGTGATGAGGCTGATATTAGCCAAGAAATTAATTTACTGAATCAGAAAGCAGAGCATTTTTTAATTAAGATTTCTGAAAAGATTATTGACCAAATTGATGATGAGCCAGAAAGGGCGCAATGGTGGAAAGAAATGAATGCCATTATGCGATCAAATCGTCAAGCCATTATGGATGGTTTTGGTCAGGCAGTATTGGTTTATCACGAGGAATTTCAAGGCGAAGTGGAACGTATTGCGCAACGGTTATACCGAAAACTGCAAGAGCAACCGGCTGTTTTAAATAGTCTACGGGCGACTCGATTAACGACTGATTCGGCGGCGATAGCATTGGCAATAAAGACTGGCGGCATTGGCTTGCAGGATTTATTAATCACCCCATTAATGTTGTCAGTTACATCGCTGTTGACGGAAAGTGTATTAGGTGGTTATATCGGCCGACTGGAAATGGAATTAAAACAAAAGCAATTAGCGACTGTTAAACAACAGTTGTTTTTAGAAGCAATGAAAGTGCCGATGGCTAAGTTCCCTGAGCAAATGGAACAGAACAAGCGATTTAATGTTTCGTTAGATCGGGTTGAACAGGCCGAGCAACAGTTAAAAGAGAAAAAGCATGGATTACGATTATTCTGAACTGGTTAGAAAATCACAAAAATGGAGTAAACAGACTCTTGATTCGGGTTGGGTACGTCAAGTTGAGGTTCAGGCGTTATCTGAAGCAGAGCTTAATAGCGCCGATGCTTTGTTTTCGAATGCAGGTCAACGGCCATTGATTGTTGCTTTTTTAGGGGGTACTGGGGTCGGTAAGAGTACGTTGATTAATCGTTTGGCAGGCAAAGATATTGCTCGTACGGGTGTAGAACGGCCGACCTCTAGAGAAGTAACGTTGTTTTACCATCAATCAGTTGCCCTGCAGCAATTTCCAGAGCATTTACCGATTGATAAGGTGAGAACGGCGCCGCATCAAGATGATGTGCATAAAGACGTGATGTGGGTCGATATGCCGGATATGGATAGTACGGAAATGGAAAATAAAGCGCTGGTTTTAGAATGGCTAGCGCATGTTGATGTTTTGGTTTATGTCGTTAGTCCCGAGCGCTACCGTGATAATAGGGCTTGGCAATTATTAGTAGCCGAAGGGGGCAAACATGCTTGGCTATTTGTAATGAATCAATTTGATCGGGGGCAACCTGAACAACAGGTCGATTTTGCGCGGCAGTTACATAAAGCGGGTTTTGTTGACCCTATTATTATAAATACGATTTGCGCTGGCGAGAAGAGCAATAGTGAGAAAGATGAGTTTAATCGGTTGGGTGTAACTATTCATCAGTTAGCTAATCGTCAAACCATAGCTGAAATTGAATACCGAAGTCTACAGATAAAAAGAGCCGATTTAAAACAGCGCTTGGAGGCTTGCTTAGGCCGGTTTGGGATGGACGATGCGCACCAGAAATTAGTTGATAGGTGGTTGCTTAATTGGCAGCGAAATGAAGAGACTTTAGAAAAAGGCATGGTTTGGCCTATTCAATGTATGTCAGCAGATTATTCTGAGAAAGAGACTCATTTGTTCGAAGGACTGTTTCGCCGCAGGAAAAAAACACAAGAACCTGAAAAGTCTGTTAAGACAGAGTTTTGGGATGACTGGGCACAAAGTCGGTATGAAGATGAACTGGACCAGTTGATTTTAATAGCAGACGACCAGCGTCTCGCATTAACACCACTTAGACAAGGACTGCAGCCTTTGCGTGCATCTGCTAAAGGTAAAATTGAGGCGTATGTGGAATTAGCAGTTAGGGATGCTCTTGTTAAGCCAGGTAATGGTGTGCAACGATTTTTTATGAAGTTATTCGTTTTTCTGGGTGCAGTGTTACCGTTATCCGCTATGAGTTGGGTGGGTTACCAAGTGTTTGAAGGGTATTACCAGAGTGGGGTAACGGAGCGTGCTTATCTAGGAACTGATTTCGCTATTCATAGTATTTTATTGATTTTAATTACCTGGTTATTACCTTTTTTCATACAAAGGCAATTGAAACCCTCGATGGAAAAAGTAGCCCTTAAAGGATTAATGACTGGTTTAACGAAAGGACTGACAGCACTAAGTGCTGATGTGTTGAAAGTAGTGGCGGAAAATAAAGAAACACGTGATCATATTATCGCGGAGGTACAGGCGTTAATTCAACAGTGTGAAAGTACTACTGAAAAGCCGCAAGGAGTTGAAAATACCACGTTGTCACGGATGTTGATTTCGGGTCGAAAATAAATGTAAGGGTAAGATTAGGTTGGTTGTTTATCTATGGGGAGCGTCTTAAAGAAAGTGGTCAAGGGTGATTGAATTAATACGCTGTTGTGACTTGGCGACAGATTTATCCTCGGTCGTATTGTAACCCCATAAGGCAAACGACAAAGTGAGTGTAGAAAGTCGGTCGTTGGCAATCACATTCAGCAAAGTTGGTAGTCGATCCTCGACAAAATGAATATTTTGTTGTGGGTTTTTTTCAAGCAGTTCACTCAGTACGGCTTCTTTACTCATTTGTCGATCTAAGCCATAGATGTTATCGCTGGGTAAATCAATTTCATTAGCGGCCAGTATTTGGACCACAAAACGTTCTTGTTTTGTGGTGATAATAGTCCAAGGCTGGAGACCCAAATTTTTTAATTTTGCACGTATTCCGGGGAAAAGTGGGTTCATGGCTATCCACTCATCTAGATTGTTTTTAATCCAGTGATCACGGACATTCCCAAACAATTTTTTTAGGGCCTCAGGGGTTTGGTTAGTTTCCACGAGAGCTTGTTGTTTGAGGGTCTTAAAGTTGTTAATAATAGAATCAATACTTTGATCTAGGTAAAGAAGACGAATGATTAAAATAGCTTCGAAGCCTGTTTCAATGATTGGTCGGGTTAGGCGGAATTGGTTAATTAATACCGTGCTTGGAAGGGGGTCTTTCATGTCGGGCCATATTTGTATGGCCGCTTTCCAGCCGGTTATGCCGGTTTCAATAGCACTGTCGCAGATGACACCATCAAAGTCGAGAGCATAGATAACAGGTTTTTTCATAAGTTGCTCTTGTGAATGATAGCCAGTAAAAACAGATGTCATTATATTTGAATTTAAATAATTTAATAGAATCATATCATTGCATACTGTAGAATTATTCATGCAATAAAGGGGGCGACATGGCTTCGACGTGGATAGCAAAACCTTGAGTGCATGCCGAGGACAGTACACCTCGTAAAATCTACTGAACTTAAAGTATTCGCAAATGACGAAAACTACTCAATGGCTTTAGCTGCGTAAAACCAGCACCATTCCTCTGACTGTGTGTGCTTATGCGGGCAGAGTTCTTCGGAACACTCAGAGGTCATCTCACATAAGATCGCGCCAAGGCTTCGTTCGTAGCTGGAAGCGTTAAATTTAATCGAAATCGCTGATAGTTTTCTTGGCCTGTCGGGTAGCTATTAGTTAAACAAAAGCACGGGATAAGCATGTAGACCTTATGGCGGAGTGTTTGCGGACGGGGGTTCGATTCCCCCCGCCTCCACCAATTCAGT
>JYMV01033409.1_pt1 | contig 86052 bp, 78 predicted proteins | sample 338911 | NCBI WGS metagenome assembly JYMV01 (sample SAMN03354496, study PRJNA234377) | hydrothermal vent metagenome | biome: Deep sea; feature: Hydrothermal plumes at the Eastern Lau Spreading Center, Western Pacific Ocean; material: Seawater | place: Tonga | collected 2009 | depth 2000 m m | reverse complement strand
CTGGATTTTCTCGGATTAAATTGTATAGAGACTGTGTCACCCGATTAAGGTAAAATGAGAGTAATCTGGATTGACTCAAGATACCACAACCCAGAGACAATTGGAACTGTCTGGATTCAAGTAGGGGTTGAAGATCAAGGGGAACTACGGAACGAAAAAGGTAGGAACTGCCAGTTTTACGGTGAACCAGATAAGAGTTTTTCATGATACGAAGTGTGTCCTCCAGTGTGTCCAAAATGGACAAATGGGTGATAATTCGTATCAGGGAATTGAAATAAACACAGTCTATGACTGGATTTGTAAAAAAGTGGAATAGTTAAATGGAATAGTTGACCATAAACCATTCTATCTTCTAGATCGGATGAAAGTAGAAGATCAGACTTTAACTTTCTCGACCTGTCCTGTTTGAATTGAACGATTGGCCGCGACCGTCACAGCTAGGGTTTTTACTGCGTCAGCATAACCTGAGCGGACAAGGTTCTGATCGTTTATTTCGACCGCTTTGACAAAATGTTCAACCTGTCGATAGTAACCCGATTCAGTCCCGTCAAATTCGATCGATTCTCCATCTATATGTCCCCGAAGTTGGTAATCAAGATTCAAGTTGAGGTAGAGGTTATCGCCAACCAACTCAGCGGCGAATCCATTAGAAGTATTAGCAACACACGTGCTGGTAACATTACCAATAGACCCGTTTTCAAAACTTAAGTTGCAGGTCGTACATTCCTCAAAGTCGGCGATATCTTCGGAAACGTTCTTGATACCGAAAGCCTGCACATGAGTAACGTCTGAAATCAAGTGTCGAAGAAGATCAAAGACATGTGTACTCTGCTCTAACATTTGCCCCCCACAAACAGCGAAATTTCCCCACCAAGGGTGGCTAGATCCCATACGGCACATGAAGCGACCAAGTCCCATAGCAATTTTCCGCTCAGCGACCACTTGCCGTACTTTCTCGGTTAGGTCGCTATAACGTGCCATGTATCCAACTTGGTTAATCAGATTAGCATCTTCTATGGCATCACGGGTACGCAAGGCTGTGTCCAGATCAATTGCTACCGGCTTGGCAACAAAGAGGGCCGCCCCCGATTTGGCCGCATCAATAACTTGTGTGGTATGGGCTCCCGGTGGAATGCAGGTAAAGATAACGTCTGGTTTTTCTCTGGCAAGCATTTCCTGATGATCGATATAGGCGACTGCATTCTCTTGATCTGCTATTTGATTGGCTCGATCGGGATTCACGTCGCAGATGGCAGCAATCGGTCGGTTCAGGTTCTTCAGGCTGTTTCGATAGTTGCCAGCAATGCCACCAGCACCGATAAAAGCAATTTTCATATTTTATTCTCCTACAGTTCCTCAATTTCCAAGTTTAGCCACTGCATTTCTTTCTCAGTTAATTCAACGTCCTTAGCTCCTAAACTTGAGTTCAATTCATCAAGATTTCGTGGACCAATAATCGGAAATATAGGAAAAGGCTGTTGCATAACGTAAGCAAGCGATATCTGGATGGCTGAACTCCTTTTCTCCTGTCCCAACAACTGCGCACGATCCAGTCGTTCAAAATTTTCATCATTGTAGTAAATCTCGACCATATGCTGGTCATCGCGTTTATCGGGAGTGAACTTCCCGCTAAAGAAACCACGTGCCTGTGAAGACCAGGGCATAAGTGCCAACTGCGTTTCCTTGTGCCATTCCCTAGTGAGTTGATCTACGCATAAAACACCGTGCCAGTGTGGACGCACGGCCACGGCAAGACTGAAATTGTTACTACTGACAACTAATCCCTCGAGTCCTCTTGAAGCAGCATATTCATTGGCATCGATAATACGTTGACGCCGCCAATTTGATACCCCGACCGATCGAAGTCGACCACGTCCAATCTCCTCATTGAAATAATCGATTACCGTACTAACTGGGATCTGTTCATCGTCACGATGCAACATATAGAGATCAATGTAATCGGTCTGCATTCGAATCAGGGTCGTATCAATATCGGCTCTGACTTCTTCAGGGGCAATCCGTGGTCGAGGCACTTTGCCATTCGGGTGACCGCCTTTACCAACGATAAAAACATCTGTCCGATTTCCATGGTGCTTCATCCACATACCGAGTAAGCGTTCGCCATCACCTCCACTGTAAATATAAGCGGTATCTACAACATTTCCACCAGCCTCAAAAAAGCGGTCAAGTAATGCATAACCAGCGAACACATCATTTAGCGAAAAAACCATACTCCCTAAAACCAACCGTGAAATTTCTTGATCCAGCGTGTCAATCTTTCCGTACTTCATTACGTTTCTCCAATATCAATTTACCCCTTTCAATCCTATCAGAAAAAGGGGAAAGAATCTATTATTTTCAATCTGACTGACTATTTTACATGCTAAAGTTTTCTTTCCCAGTTCCAGTTGTTCTCTTATGGTGTCTGTCAGTTTTAGCCTAAGATGGCTCACAGGATTATCAACAGTTGCCAATTGAAATTATCGTCAAGCTTCGTATCGAATCCACACGATCTGATCTTGAAAAAACCGCCCAAAAACCAGTGGCTATTGCCATAAATCCGGTTTCCCCTCCTACGATATCTGTTAGAAAAAAATCAATTCTAACACGGATTTTCTGCCTGCGGTTTCCAGTTGGACGACAAACAGATCAAATGATGAAAAAATTCGGACCTAATCGCTTCATTGGGTCAGTTGAGCTGAATCGGAAAAATAGGATACACACGTGGCCAGAATTATCTCCATCCAAACCAACAATAGAGTGGACATTTCGGGATTGGCTAACAATTGTCAAATCATGCCGTTGAGAGCCGACTTCGCGCTTGCCAATGTAAGGGAGGTCTTGCTGAACGATGATGTTTCTGATGATATCATCTATGCAACCAACAATGGTCACACATAGCTAACACAAGTTGGGAAATAAAATGGAGAACTTTAATATTAAAAACGCAATTGAATGCGCCTAAATATTAAGGTTGCGTACTGGTGTCGGGTTCAGGCAATGCTTATGCAACTGACGCTCTATTCCTAGCAACGTTTAAGAATGTGATTGCTGTTGTTGCAACGGAATCTATATTTACACATCGATACTCGGAGATCCGAAAAAGACAGGAAAGATTGCGGTACGACGCTAGGAACAGCCAGCAGTATTAGTTGAAAATAGGGATGAAGAGGCTGGAATTGGGATATACTACCTGTATCGATTGGTTAGTAGGCCGGTATTGTCTTTAGCAAACCGATCGAATTCGGACTCTGAGAAAGGACGTTTCTCAATTATCATCCGACCTGAACTTGCTGATCCAAGCCGAACACTACCGAGCTGAAGCGGGGAAAAACGCGCGCGAGGTTCGAGAAAGTCTTCAGTTGACGCATTGGGGTTTTGTCGAATACGAATGCCGAGAACTACATTTTCGTGCTGTAGATCGCTGACGAAAATCGAATCCGACCGTCGAATTTCGGTAGTTAGCCTTGTTGGCTCAGGTTCTTCTGGCAAGGTAATCGCGTTCAGTTTTTCAACTTGCTGTCTCAAGATATCCAAGCGGGCATTCAGGCTATCGCTGAAGTCTCGAATAGCCTGATCATCTATAATCTGCCCCAGATTCAACGAAGTAGACGTAACAGGATTGGTTGTAATCGCGGGATCTCGTCCCGAAAATTCCCCAGCTAAAGATTTGGTCGGAGACAAGCCGTGAGATTTGGCGTCAAGATCTATACCGCCATTAAGCCTCACCCTTGTTTCAAAACGATCGCTAAGCTTACGGCTTCCAAGGTTCACATTTATGGTGTTCTTTCCAGTTGCATAAGCAGTCAGGTTTAAACCATTGGGATCAATTACTATACTGCTAACCCGGCTCGTATTCTGCAAATCTGTGATTGGTGTTCCTGGAAGGTCTACGCTGATTGGAAGGTTTACGCTGAAGGCATATATATTATCGGTACCACTGGTTGCCGTCGACTTCATAAATGGGAAGTCGCGCAATTCTAGTATTAATCGATGCAACAGCTCAACACGAATTCCTAACTTATCTCTAGCAGTCAGACTATCTTCGGAAAGGCGTGTTTGGGGACCATAATCATCTGAATCGAACGTATTAAGCTCACTGATAATTGAATCGATAACACTGCCATCTTCCAAAGATTCAGAGCTGGTGTCCCCACCACTATTCCGACTATAGCGCGTTATCTGATGTTGCAATTCAGCAATAAGTTGATCCTGAACACCAACAGTAGGAAGAATACGCTCTAAGTTGACAATCAGCTGATCTATCTTGTGGCGAGTTGAGTCTAGTAGTGAGTCTTTCAAGTTATCAGCATCAAAATTATCAATCAGCTCCTGTAGTTCAACAAACAAAGCATCCAGAGTTTCAAACTCTTCACGAATATCCTCATCAACGGCAGCGATTTCGGAGAGGAACCGTTCGACATCTTCAGCAGAAGAGATCCTGGGCGCCTTTCTCTCAGCAGGGAGCTTTCTACCTCCCTGACCTCTACCATCACGCGGTATACCAATCGAATTAGTCACCAAACTGTCATTCCGTATCGTCTCGCTGAAACTGGAAGCAGTATAAGCACTGGTCAGGAACTCTGTTTTGAGAGCAGAAGTCACTCGAGACTGCGAGCTGGTAACAACAGAAGTTGATTCCGGCAACTTCTCAGGAGAACCAACATCCAATTTAGGGTCACGACCAAGGTTTGTAATCCATTGGTGGTCGCGATCTCGGAGAACGCTCGCAAGTCCACGAACGCTGGTTAGGGTTGTTAGGTTAGTAGCCACTCCTCTATCCTTACTGACATTTCTAACAATCAGATTTCAATCGTATCATTGGTGTTCCTTATTTGTCAAGCGAATTCAACTTTCCTTCAGCAATTTTCCAGACTTCATCGGTTGTAATAAGGCGCATCATGTCGTTTCCTTTTGACCTATCAAGTGAATTACCATGCCGAATTACCGTGTGCATCGGATCAAGCGGCCCAAATTTCAAATGATTAGTAGCGCCGAATAGGACAATGGTGGGAATTCCGAGCGCTACAGCTATGTGAGTCGGTCCAGTATCATTGGAAACAAACTGATCGCAAAAGCTAATTAAGGCAGCTAGCTGACCAATCTGCAGATTGGTATCAAATAAGATTGGATCTGTCTGCATTGAATCACGAACTTGGCTTACCAAATCAGCCTCTGCTGGTCCTCCAAACAGCAGGATCGCAGCATTATATTGTTTCCCAATTCGATCAGCTACTTCTGCAAATCTATCGGCAGGCCAACATTTGTAATCCCATCTAGCTCCGGGGAAAATTCCAACTTTCACCTGGTCACCCAGCAACAACTTTTCGTTTAGCAATTCCTGGGCGAAACATTGATTTGCTTCGGTAACATAAAATTCCAGACTCTTGTCGTTCGCTTGAATTCCAATTGTGCTAAGTAGCTGGAAATGATCATCTATGGCATGGGTATTGGGTGGATAGATATCCCGCCTAGATCCAATCCGCTGCCTCCCGCCGCTCAGCCCAGAGAGTAGCCGAGTGCGGAACTTACCGTGCAGGTCTATAACCAAATCGAATTTTTTCTGACGTAATTGTCGGACAACTCGAATGGTTTCAGCGGGTTCTTTGCCCCTTCTGTCAAGCGTGATGATCTCATCAAGATACGGAATTTCAGAAACAAGATCGATATACTCCAGGCTAGTCAACATCGTTACACGATGGAGGGGAAAGTGCTGACGAATTGCACGAATTGCCGGTAACGTCAGAATGATGTCTCCAAGCGATGTCATGCGTATCAACAGAATACCGCCAAGATTCTGAGTCATATCGCTAAGATATCAGAGGTTGTTCGGAAATGGAGTTTAGCAACGTTTCGCAGTTGCTGTTTTCCGTAAATTTGAACGAACTGCCTTCCGAGATCGACGACGTGCACCGCACCTTTAGGAATTGTCAGACCATAGGCGTGAGAAAGATTCTCTATCTGTTGCAAAAAGAAATAGCGCGCAATAATTGAAGCTGCTGCAACGGCAATATCCGATTCTGCTTTTGGCACCTGTAGCAACTGAGCCTCGGGTAGAATCTTCTCAACTCGTTTCCGCAAAACATCCTGATTAGCAAATCGATCGACAATGACATTTAAACAGTTTGTCTCATCAATTAATGTCTGAATAATGCCTGCATGCAAATCGGCCAACATATCATTCAGGTTCTGACCGTTTTGCCGCAGAGATTCGTAACGCTGATTGTAAGCGGGAGGATCAAGTTCTACCCATGCCACCCTGTTTGTATGAGTTTCGAAGATCTGTGGGGCAATAGCCCTAATCTTTTGATCAGATAACTTCTTGGAATCAGCAACGCCGATAGCCCGTAAATCGTGACAGGTTTCCTCACCGACAAAAACACCAGCCACAACGAGTGAACCGAAATAATCACCTTTCCCTGATTCATCAGTACCAATCCAATTTGTCCATCGATGATATTTCGATAAGCTCATGGTAGAACTCCTAACACACCATTGAAATACCTGTCAAGAATATTTTGAGTTGTTCAATCCAATTTGATACAATTATCGGAAGGGAGACAAAATTGACCAGAGTCAAAGTTTGCGGTATCACCAATCTTGAGGACGCTTGGACGGCAACTGAAGCGGGTGCGGATGCTCTCGGCTTTGTTTTTGTATCCAATACGCCACGTTACATCGAACCGGATCACGCTAGGACAATTATTAGACAACTTCCTCCCTTCATTATCACGACTGGTCTCTTTGTGGATTCAGATAGTGCTCAGATTCAAAATGTAGCTACAAATTGCCGTTTGGATGCTATCCAGCTTCACGGCAATGAACCGCCCGAGTTATGTCATTCCCTAGACCTAAGAGTAATTAAGGCTTTTCGCGTAAAAGGAAATGAAACTCTGGATATACTGCCTAAATTCCAAGTCGACGCTTATCTGCTTGATACATATGTCAAAGGAAAAATGGGTGGAACAGGTGAAACATTTGACTGGGACCTAGCATGCCGTGCTAAACGGCACGGTCAAATTATATTAGCTGGAGGGTTGAATCCGTCTAACGTGTCAACCGCAATCAGTCAGGTAAAACCGTATGCTGTAGATGTCAGCAGTGGTGTGGAAGCAGAAGCCGGACGTAAAGACCCAGAAAAAGTCAGGGATTTCATCCGAGCCGTCCGGGAGGCAGATCTCAGTTGACAGGAAAAATTGATCTCATCTACAGGCGTTTACCGGATGGCGTAAATCATTTTGAGCAAAAACTGGTTTATAAAGACAGATCTGTCATCGTCACCACACAACAGATTACGCCTTCTGAACCGATCGTCGTTGAAGGAATAACTGTACTAGGTCCAAATTTCTGGGCCATCTGGTTCATCTTCGCTAAACAGTGGTATGATCTTGGCAAGATCTACAATCCTCAAGGCGAATTTACGGGTTACTACTGCGACATCATCAAACCAATGAAACGAAGTGGGACTCAGATCGAAATTACCGACCTTTTCCTGGATCTATGGGTAACTCCCGATCTTGGCTATCAGATTCTCGATTACGACGAATTCGCGTCTGCGATTCAAAATGGATGGATCGAACCAGATCTGGCCAGTCAAGCCCAACAAGCGCTAGACCAACTGATAAGTGTTGTAGAATCAACCAATTTCCCACCGGAACCAGTTAAGCTGTTCGACCTAGACTGCATCGTTGAAAATACCGGCTTAGCACAACCTGATATGTGACATCCAGACTTGGATGATTCAGCCAAGCGTAATCAACTTTGACAGACCTGACCTGTAGCCCAAATTCCATGATGATTTGCCAAGGCTGGTTATGCAACCCAACCCGAAGTTAAATCAGATCGTGAACAGCCAATTGGTTTCCAAACAGAAATTGCAGCTCTTGACTCAATCGATATCGAATATCAGCCATCAATTGTAGATTCCGATCTGACTTAACATGAATTACGCTGATATCCCGCTTAAGGAAACTCTTGATCAATCAAGCTGAAATAGCAAATCTAGTTGTCTATTGCAATCGACGCCATCTCGCATTGATGACTTAAGGCCAATATCCTGTGGCGTTAAAACGTTGCCAAATCAAGAAAGGTTTGGAACAAGCGGTAAAAAGCGTGCTTTTGGTAGCAGATGTAGATTATAAGAAAAATCACTTTCAGGTTAGGAATCGCTATCCTTGCTCCACTACGGGTTGAGACCTACAAAATCAACAGAAAACGTCCGAAAACATCACCGGTCCAACGAGCTAGGGTTATTGTGTAACACAACCAACATCCAGAACAAAATACCAGGAAGCTTTTTGTCGTTAGCTTATTCGCCAACCACATCCAATTAATCTGTTCAATTAAAGAAATATTATGTTTGGTCTTTAAGATTCGGAGTCACACATTAGACTGTTTTGGAATTAAGAATGACTGCGTACACCATCAAATGAAGCTATCTAGTTTTGACATGGCAATCTATATTCTGATAAAATACTAATCAGGTTATTCTACAAACTCGAAGGAATTGACATCAAATGCCACTTTACGAATACCAATGTCAAAAATGCCAGAATCAGTTTGAAATTTTACAATCAATAAGCCAGAGTAACGATACTCCAAACCAAGTAAAATGTCCCGAGTGCGGCAAAACCGAAACTAAAAAAGTCTTTTCGGTTTTCAGTAGCCAATCGAACCAAAATGGAAATAGTCAGCTAGCCTCTAACACCAGTTCTGGGTTCAACTGAGCAATTTAATAATCCAGCCAGTTAGGCTTTCAATATAAATTACATTGAGGACATTATTAATTTTCTGATCTTTGCTTGCACCTTATATATACCAAGTTAGTATCAAGTGCACCAATTAGCAACTCTAAGCCGGCCTCAAAGTCGTCTTCTTGACGAAGGAAAATCCAGTTACGTGCCATCATCGAAGTATGAACTTGGCTATCCTCCACCTCTTCCCACACTACGGGAATTAAGCGTTTGTTATGCTTAACTGCATGCTCAATCTCCAAAGTGCAGAATTCTGAGACCACCGAATCAGGACTGATAACAAACAGAAAAGAATCGGCAGCCTCAATACCTTGATAGATTTCTGCCAGCTAGTCCGCGGTGGGTAGAATATCTTGCCAGTCCACCCAAGATTCATGATCACGCTCTTGCAGTTGATCAAACAGATGGCGAACGAAGTCGATATCACGGCGAGAGTAAGATATAAAAATGTCTGACATGGATAGATCCCATACCTGTTAATTGACACAGCGATTCAAACCATAGTTCAACAGGGTAAGAAGAGTTATCAGAAAATGGTGCTGAGCAAACAGTATAAAAAATGAGATGACTCCAATGTGGATCATCAAGATGGAGAAAATGATCCACTGCTTGGCACCGAAACAATTAATCTTGTACCAATTTTCTTTCGACTCAAAGGCTTTATGGATCCTCATATTATAGTAGTGATTCATCCCAATTTGTTCTAGCAGTAGTGAAATCGCCAAGTATGATAAAGAAAATCCCAATGGAGACGGTGGATAAACCAAGAATTAAATTCAGTTTTGCCATTTCAAATAATCTCTGTTTATGTTAACTCAACCAAATTTAAAACACACTCTGCTATTTCCCCCTAAGCCTACCCATCTAATTTCACTTGTTAAGCCATCCACAATCCCTCAGGGAGATTTTATCGTACTAGACAAACAGCGGCGCCCCCGCTTAAATCGAATCCTCATACGCTTGTGGTTTTGGAAATTGGGGCTTAATTGTCCACATCGATAGGTCACCATAGATGTGATTTTTGGCATCTAGGCAACGCCCCAAGCCATCTTCGTTATCCTTCTCAATAGAGACCGAATAATTAGCACTTATCGGACATTCCTACCAATCCAGCACCCCAACTTCATCTTCTCCTCAGCTGTTAATTGACGAGTGACTCGACTTTTTGCAATTTGCAGCAACTCTTCAATTTCAGTGGTGTAGATTTGAATAATTCCATCTTTACCTGCAGTCATAATCCGTTTCCCATCTGGATATCAATGATAGTCTGGTAGGCAATCAGATTACGGCTATTCATTAAGAACAAGATGATGTTCCTTGGTTGGGAACCAATCTGGAATTATGCCACCGATTGCTCAAATTGTTTCCATTGAAACTGACCAGACCTACACCAATTTATCTCGAATCCCTTCTATCACCAGCGGCAACCGGTTCACTGTCACCTGTAAAGCCATCGATTTCAAAACATTGCCAGATAAGAGACAATCAGGTATCGAATACCGAAATTGAATCCCACTACCACAGAAACAGCATTTGATATCAGCTTTGATGTAGGGGTCAACCTTGGTAACTTCAAACACATATAGTCTGGAAATCCAAGCTATTGACCGAGATTTTAACTACTCAGAACTTGCCCAAGCAGAATTAACAATTATTCCGCCATGGTATTTCAATGAGTGGATAGCTTTCCCTTCTATCATAGGAATGCTAGCTTTAATATTTGTTTCTATTAACTCTAGTTTTCAGTACTTGAGAAAGAAACCTGAAGCCATCCTGATATAGGAAAGAATGTATAGAATAGGAGCGAGAAACAGATCGACAACTAGGAGCGAATAACATATAATTATTGAAGGCTTTGAACGTATCCAATAGGAATATGACCGAGCAGAATGCTTACTGCTCAATTATCTTGTCGCCGTCGATAGCTAACGGATAAAAGAAGATAAGTTAACCATTTCTGATCAGTTTGCGAAAGCAACCATATTATTTTCAGGCATTGTTTATTTTACGTGCTTAACCGCTGGTATGTCCGCTGAGGAGTTAATCTAGTTACTGAATGCAATCTTCACTGGTTATAATCAGTTAGTAGACAGATTTGGACTGAAAAAATAAAGACGTTGGGTGATACCTATATCGTGGTTGGCGGATTACCGGAACCAAGGCAAGACCATACCTAAGCGATTGCTAATATGTCACTTGGAATGAGTGAGATAATCCAAACCTTTAACCAGAAACATGGGCGGAATTTTAGAGTAGTATGTCTAAATAATTGTTATGTTTATAAGTAAAATCAGCTGATGCCAAAATCTGGAATAACTTTTTTTTTACTATTAACAATCTTAGGTTCAGCCATTGCCGATGTTTTTGAATCTGACTACATTCTGGAATTTTGGATAACAATTACTCCCCAGAACTGGGAAAAGATGCAGCCAATGCGTTTCAACCAATTCCGTCCAGAACCACCGCCTAATGCCAATGATCGCCCTTTTCGACCTTCACCTCCGCCCATAATGGCCGAATTAGACACTGCATATGTGCCAACAGATATTCGGTTCGATGGTCGAATTTGGAAAGATGTTGGTGTACGGTTTAAAGGAAACTCGTCACTCAAATCCATGCCGAGCGGTCTGAAAAAACCGTTCAAGTTTGACTTCGATCGGTTTATTGAAGGACAGGATTTCTTTGGTTACCAAAAACTGAATTTCAGCAATGGTTTCAAAGACCCATCCTTTCTGAGAGAGAAGTTAGCCTACCACCTTTTTCAAAAGCTGGATGTACCTGCACCAAGAACCGTTTTTGCCAAATTGTATCTGACAGTAGATGGTGTATATGATCAGGAATATCTGGGACTATACACAATGATTGAGCAGGTAGATCGGGTATTCTTAGTTGATCACTTTGGCAACGATGATGGACTACTGGTTAAACCGGACAGAATTCCTGATTTAATTCCGCTTGGTGGCCGTTGGAAAAACTACGAACAACGATATACCTTAAAATCGAGGAAAAAGGATTCTGATACAGGCAGACTCATCTCATTTTTGGAGTTCTTATACAAGTCGGATGATGCTCAGTTTGCCGAGCAGATCGAACGTTATTTTAATGTCGATTCATTTTTAAAATTGATGGCAATCAACACAGTTTTAGTCAACTTAGACAGCTATTTTGGAACAGGGCACAACTACTACCTGTATCACGACACATACACCGATCAATACAACATGATACCGTGGGATCTTAATGAAGCTTTCGGGAATTTCCAACAAGGACAGGCAAATCGACTATTGGATATGGATATCAATCACCCATCGATAGGACGGCGAATGCTGGTAGAACGACTACTGATTATTGAGGATTATCGGTTTGAGTATTATCGCAATTTACAAGCATTAATTGACATCGAGTTTCATCCAGAGACGATGGCCTTAGAAATCGACAGGTTGGCAAACCTGATACAGGAGGCCGTCGTTGCCGACCAGCACAAACAGTTCTCGACCAGGATGTTTGAACAGAGTCTATCGGAAGACTTATCGCCCAGAGATCAAGGACGCCGGAAACGTCAACGTGGCGGTAATCGGCGAAATCGACGTCCTCCTCCCCCCATGCTGGACGTTATTTTTGGCTTGAAGACATTCGTGGAACGTCGCGTGGAATCAATTGATTCCCAGCTGAATGGACGTCGAACTGGGAAGATTTTAGAACCGATGCGTCGTCCCAGACCGAAAGAACAACGTCCTTTTCAATAAGAATTATTCAGTTCTCATCAGCTTGAACACCAGAACCTCTAAAGCCAAGGTAGCATTTACGTTTCGCTCGATAAGTCTCTTAGTCTCGAATATGGCTTTTATGGCTGACTGCAGGTGGATCCGCGAGTAGTTCTTAGCTATTTGCTGGAGTGATTCAAGGTGGTTCCTGTGTGTTAGTAGATCAACCGATGTGCTTTGTCGAATTAGCAGAAGATCTCGATACCACATCACCAGTTGATCGAGTTGTGTTAAGTCTTCGCCCAATTGTTCTGCGATTCGAAAAGCCGATAGCCTATCGGTAGTAGTCACCACTTCAGGAATCTGATCTATGACAGTCAAACTCTTGTCTTCAATCAGTGTCAAGGCTTTGCCGACAGCACCTTGGGATAACACGGCAATTGATGAGGCATGATCGGCATCGAGACTGAACCGGTCAGTAAGGATCTCAACTAGTTCTGGAACCGGCAACGGTTGAAACGAAATAATCTGGCAACGCGAACGGATAGTCGGCAATAATGCGTCTAAGTTGCTTGTTAGCAGGATTAGAACCGATCTGGCTGGGGGTTCTTCCAATGTTTTGAGTAGGCAGTTAGCTGCTTCCAGGTTCATGCGGTTGGCTTCAGTAATAATGTACAATTTCCGTCTGCCTTCAATGGGTTGAAACACGACTTGCCGCTGAAGTTGACGAATCTGATCGATTTTGATCTGTTTCCCTTCAGGACGAACAACTTGGAAATCAGGATGGTTGCCAGTATTTATCTTATGGCAAGCTAAACAATTATCACAGGGACGATGGACCAAATCCAGACAATTAATCGATTTGACAAAATAAAGGGCCACTGTTTCCTTTCCCACATTTGGCTCCCCAACAAAAAGGTACGCACCCGCAATGTGATCCTCACTTACTGCATGCCGAAGTTGACTTATAACCTGCTGATGTCCGATAATCACGATTTCTGTCCATTAAACAATGTGACAATTTCTTTTTTTATAGAAGTATATACCTGATCTTCATCCTGTTCAGCAGGAATAACCTTGATCCGATCGGGTTCCTGATCGGCCATTTCAAGATATCCCTGCCGAATTCGTTGATGAAACTCGGATTTCTCACGTTCCAATCGATCGAAGCCTTGACCTCTTTTTCCCGCTCGTTTCAGCCCGATATCTACCGGTAAGTCAAGCAGAAAAGTGATATCCGGTACGGTTCCGTTGGTTGCTATTCGGTTCAAGCTCCGAATGAGATTGATATCCAATCCACGACCATAGCCCTGATATGCAAGCGAAGCATCAGCAAATCGATCTGATATTGCAACCTTTCCCTCCTCTAGGGCGGGGATAATTTTTTCCAAAACGTGCTGGGTGCGTGAGGCGGCATATAATAGCAATTCAGTGGTTGATTTCATGGCAGTATTTTCAGGATCTAGGAGGAGCGACCGAATCTGCTCAGAGATCGCTGTTCCACCTGGTTCTCGGGTGACAATTACTGAATATCGCTGAATCGCTAAATCTGCCGACAAGCGTTGAATCTGCGTGGTTTTCCCAGATCCCTCAGTACCTTCAAAAGTAACAAAAACACCCCGCACGACACCTCCATAATTTAACCAAATGATCCTATTTCGATTGGTTATAGTACCGTGATTAAAACAACCTGTCAAACATTTTGCTGTTGCTCTCCATTATAATCTTTGCTACACTTTCAACGTGCGAATTCTGATGTTCAACTACGAATTTCCCCCGATCGGTGGTGGTGGTGGTTGGGTCAGTTATTTTCTTGGTAAACACTTAGCCGCATCAGGTCATCAAGTTCATTTAATTACTTCACGATTCGAAAATTTGCCTAAGCATGAAGTTATTGAAAATATAACTGTTGATCGGGTACCTGTACTTCGGAAACGAAAAGACGTCTGTGCCATTCACGAGATGATGACCTACGCCATAAGCTCAACAATCCATGGCTTTCGCGTTGCCAACCAGTTTCAACCCGATGTGGTTCAAGTTTTTTTTGGCATTCCGTCCGGTGGATGTGCCTATTTGTTAGAAAAGATGGACAATGTACCTTACGTTGTTTTTCTGGGTGGTAGAGATGTTCCCCGCCCAAACCCGGATCCACCCTACTACCGATGGCTCTACTTGATTTTATCACCGATTATCCAGTCGATTTGGCGGTCAGCAACCGCAGTTGTCGCCTGCAGTAACGGACTACGAGAACTTGCCTACCAAACGGATCAATCAATAAAAATAGATGTGATTCCGGATGGTCTTGATCTAAATCGTTTTTTTTCGGTTGAGCGTAATCCGTGTTCTTCACCTGTTAAGATCTTGACCGTCGGTCGATTGATTCCACGCAAGGGTTTTCAGTTTCTTATTCAAGCGTTGCCAGATGTCTGCAAACAGGTAAACGCCGACTTTCGCATTCAGATTGCTGGTGATGGTCCCTACCGATCAGAACTAGTTAAATTGGCAGGAAGCTTAAACGTCAGCGATAAAATTGATTTTCTTGGCTCAATTGATTACGCTAACCTGCCACAGAAATACCACGAAGCCGATATTTTTTCCCTCTGTTCACTTGCAGAGGGAATGCCCTTGGTCGTTCTTGAAGCTATGGGAACGGGGTTACCGATCGTTGCCAGTCGAGTACAGGGAATCACAGATCTCGTAGAAGTTGGCACTAACGGTGAACTGTTCGATCCCGGCGATGTCAATCAACTTGTCAAGCATTTGGTCAGACTGATTGATGATGGCGAACAACGAGTTAAGATGGGACAAAAGAGTACTGAGTTAGCCCAAGGATATGATTGGGAAAATATTGCCCAATCATATTTGGAACTTTATGAAAAGGTAGTCAGAATTGAAAAATAACAAGTCGAATGATCATGACGAACGCATTCCATTAGCACGTCAAATTCTTGCCGATCTTAATTTTAAAGATGTGCAGCTTTCTCATCACGGATCTATCTTGCGTATAAAAGTTGCTGATGCTGGTTTTGAACCAGCTATCGATATTCGGGAAGAGCTTGTCAGACAGATTAAAGAGATTGGTTATCATTTTGTTACTCTTGACATGGATGATGAGAATCCGGAGGAAGAATGAAAAACCGGGAAACCAAACTCACAGCATAGCAATGATCAAATTACAACCAGAAGACCACAGAACAAAGATAGAGTGGACTAGTTGTCGTGAACAAGCGAGATGAATTTAGTGTGGCCTCAACCCATGAGAGTTTCGATTATGCTGTATGGACACCAGCTATATGCGAAGTTCGTCAGGTACAGGTTGTTCTCAATGACCTCTCTCCAGTTCCCGCTGAATTGCTTCAATTCTTGAATCCAGATTACTAAAATCTGGTGGCAAGTACTGTCGTAGTTCTTGCCAATCATGCTGTAATTGGTTTTCATTATTAGATTTTAGCATCCGCTCCGAAAACTCGTAGATCTCTTGTAAAACCCACTCGTGAATATAGTAACTGAACAATTTTAAGTCTAAAGTGTCAGTTTGAAAATGTCGGAGGTAAACCGACAAAAAGAGATCGAATCGCTCTCCAGTAAACGTTGTCAGATCTCTCTCCGGTGTTCCCAGAGCCATGTTGTCCCAATCAATAAGATAAATTCCTCCTCTATTCCAGACCAGATTTCCCGATGTGGGATCCCCATGCGTGATGACCGTCGTTTTGATTCCAGACTGAGCATATTGCACCAAATCTTCGAAGCGAGAGATCAAGCTTGTAACTAGAGACTGTTCTTGTTTCAAAGCATCGATCAACAACTGATGGTAACTATGAGTTGGTGAGAAAGTATTAATATCTTGATAAATTTTTTGGATACCACTACAGAATGGACGTGTGAAGTCTTCTTTTGGAATGACAGGATAATCGACAGTAATCGCGTGTAGATGGGCGATCATTTGTGCAACAGACCGCAATTGATCGCCAGAAAAATCCTGATCTTTTTGCCAGAGTTGCCAACGTGAAATACCATCAATAAAGGGGAAAAGTGCAACAAGGTAGTAAGAACTTAGATCCGCTTGGAATCGACAGGTCAAATCCCCACCGTTTGTCAGGATTGGAGCAACAACGTTAGGGAGAAAATTTCGTAGTTTGACCGAGATTTCCATCTTATGCTGGAGATCAACAACGGGATCAATGTAAACCTTTACCACATATTGATCCGAAGAAGATATAGCATGATAAATGTAACTGCATTCCCCTTCCGGAATGAACGACAGACTGACAAAATCGATTTCGTACGTCTGACGAAGAAAAGTCAAAAATTGTTGTTGATCAAAGTTGGGAGAAGTCTTCAATTACCCTTCCTCTCATTTAATTGTTCTGTGTTTAAATGAGTTCTCCCCAATCGGGGTGGAGGCTTAGTCGCTTCTCCATACTCCGAAACGCGTTCATCGAACGCTGAAGATAGGTGTAAACATCTCCACCAAGACCGTATCCCTGAAACCCGATACGCCCTGCATATCCATATCGATTGAGAAGACCAAACAAAGAGAAGTTGTCCATTTCACCACTATCAAGAGGTTCGATAGTGCAACCTGCGATGTTACCACCTCTACGTGAACCACACATGTTCACCGAGTGTAAATAAGGGATTGCGCTTGATATAGATTGGGGAAGATTACTTCCCGCAACTGCATACCAATGAAAGCCGCAGAAGACTAATTTCAAAGAAGAATGTTCCATCTTTTGGCAAAGCCTTACACCATCCTCAACATGTTCTAGCCAAGCACCAAAGTGTGGGTAAAGGCAAATACGAGCTTGCTGTTTTTCAGCAATTTCAAGCAAAGGTTTCAGCCTCTCAATCGCCAAGTGATCGACATCTATCGACGAAGGTTTTATGGATTGATCACTGGTAACCAGTGTCAATTCTAAGTCGCAACCGTATGGCAGTTGTTGAAATAGCTCCGAGACTTCATGATTTTTGGGGTCATCCTTCGTAGTGGCAACATCAAGGCCAGCATAGGCGGCCACAACCTCTAAGCCATATTGATTCTTGGTAGCTGCCATCTTGTCGGCATGATGAAGACCATCCGTTTGTAGGGAAACATAAATCGCGTCAAAACCTAACTCTACCAAGATTTCACAACGAACATCATAGGGATAAGTACCAGCAATCGAGTTATGAAAGCAGGTATCCATAGCAAAGACCGGATGCTTTCTCATAAATCCTCCAATCTAACTGATTGTGACCGTCTGTTTCTGACACAATCATAAACGGCTCGAAGACAATTAAAATTAAAAACTGCCCGTTCGTTCAGCACAGCAGGAGACGGTTGCCCATTGATAGATTGAAAAAAGTAGAACAATGGTCTCTCAAGCATTTGGGGAGCGTTTTCATCTTGCACATACGGCACATGTTGGGATCCAACCATTCCTTGATCATTATAATAGTATGTTAAACCATCCTGATCAAGCCAATCGAATTCCACTGCACCTTCAGTACCTTGAAATTCAAATTGTTTGGTTGAAGATGCGTATGCGGGATGACCACGCTCAAAACTAACTGATACCTGACTTCCATCTTGACAATGATAAATCATCGAAGCCCCGATGTGAAACTCAACATCCAAGACCGCACCTTCAGGAAGAACTGCATCCGATACCGGTGGCGCCATCCAAGCATGAAGCACGTCCACCTGAATTGGCTGCAAAATATCGTTGATGGCCGTCATATCATAAGGCCCCCAATCCATCAAGACGCCACCGCCACTCTGTTGACTGTCAAAGCACCAAGATCGGTTGGATCCAACAACAACACCGGATCTCGATCCTTGACCTCGGTAAAGCCATCTGACATGATAAAGCCTACCGAGCTTTTGTTCCTCCACCCAAGATTTCATGGTTTCAGTAACATGATGTCCTATAAACCTTGAACTACAACATCCAAGTAATCTTTCAGTCTCTTGAGCTTTAGCCAACATAGAGCGAGACTCCCCTTGATTCATGGCTAACGGTTTTTCGCATAGCACGTGCCGATTTGATTCCAAGGCTTGCACAGTTATGGCACAATGCGAAACAGGTGGAGTACACACAATCACAAAGTCATTTTCCCGTGCAGGTTCTGCTAACATCGCTGTTGTATCCTGATGCGGGATGACCTGTGGAAATCTCTCCTTAAACTGTTGAAGCACAATCGGATTATTGTCGGAAACGTGGGTTTCTACTTCATCGATTGGCAGTTTACTGATGGTTTGAACGTGAGAATTAGCGATACTACCCGCTCCGATAATATAGATTCTCCTTTTTGACATACATCTTCTCCATGATGATCCTGTTTTCTGAATTAAGTTCTTCTAGTGTACTCGAAGTGTATTCAAAAATTATTGTCGTATTGTAAATACGGTTGAGATAAAAATATAATTCATCGGTTAGACACGGAGGTTATTTAATCAGAATAATCTGGTAGCAAATGGCAGGAAACTTAAAAACAGGCATTGAATGGGCAAGAAATCAGCAAAGCTGCTTCAAAAACAATACTAAATGATTATTTAGAACGATCAAACACCAAGGGGCGAAAACACGCCTTACTGGAGATCAGGTTTTTGGATGATCCCCAAATCATCACGAACCTTCTTAGCATTCTCACTCTCAGGGTCATCCGGTTTTTTTATTAATTCGTGGACCTGCGCCTGCAGAATTTCTAATTCAGCAACTTCAACTTGATGATTATTAAATCTGTAATTGTCCCAATTCGATTGTTCGGACTCGGTAGTTATGTTACCTATCAGCGAGTTATTATCCTGACAACCGAGAAGGAAAACAAGAGCAATAATACACAATTTCATAACTAATAAGAGTGTTTTCATATCTAAACCTCCTACTCTTGGTTCAGATTTTATCCTAATTTAACACTTTTATACAACTATAGTTGTAATAGAGAATAGTGACTATTCAAAAAATATGGATAAATTTAATCGTCATGCCACCTGTACTGAAACTGTTGTCGGTTATCACAATCTCAATTAGATCTACCTAATGAGTTCTAGGCATGGCCTTTCCTTTCAGAGCTTGTAGTAACTAAATCTAAGATCGTAAATTTTGGTTGTGTGTTTCCCTAAAACACTGTATGATGTGAAACAATATTTTAATAGAACCAAAGTCTAAAGATCTACATCCCAATCTGTATCGTTGAAAGTTTCTATTCTTGGAATCAATCAAATACATTAAGTCAGGGCTTTTAATAATTACGTGACGGGAGGAGAAAAATTTACCCGTCAATCACTAATCCTACCTGTATATCTTCCTGCTTTTTTACTTTCCTTTGGTAACGGAGTGGTCGCTCCAACACTCAGCCTGTACATAAAATCGTTTGACCTTTCCTATACTATGACAACCTTCGTTATCGCTATCTCTGTTGTTGGGAATATTCCTGCTGGTATTTTGTTAGAGCGGATTGGTCGAAAGTCAGCTATGTTAATCGGCGCAATCGTACTTTCAATATCAACTCTTGGAATTGGATTTGCCCACCATGTTGCAGAACTGATTATCTACCAATTAATAGGTGGAATTGGAATTGCCCTATGGGGGATTTCTCGACATGCTTATATGACAGATGTCATTCCTGTGGAGGAACGAGGTAGATCAATAGCATTGTTTGGAGGAATCAACCGTATCGGAACATTCACGGGGCAAGTTGCTTCAATCTTCTTGGGGACTAGTTTACGAACCCCATTCTTCGTCTATACGGTAGCTTCGGTTTTAACCGCATTTCTCTGTGCCTTTTTTATTGTTGAAACCCAACGAGACATGAAGATAAAACATCTGTCTTCATCCCATATGAAACGATTATTAGTTCTGCTGAAGGCAAATTATAAATTGTTGACAACCGCAGGAATCGGACAAATTTGTGTTCAGACAATCCGCAGAGGAAGAACAATCATCATTCCACTCTATGCAAGCAAGGTGATTGAATTAACACCTCAAAGTATCAGATTTATTGTCATGTTTTCTTCGGCCGTGGATATGTTAATGTTTCCTATTGCAGGATTTATCATGGATAAATTGGGTAGAAAGTATGCAATAGTACCTGGTTTCACCATTTTTGCCACCGGTATATTCATTATGCGATACACCAATAGTTTTACTTTTTTGCTCATTGCTGCAATTATAATAGGTTTTGGAAATGGGCTGTGTTCGGGCACAATGATGACACTTGGCGCGGATTTAGCACCTTCCACCAGTGTCGGAGAGTTCCTGAGCATGTGGCGTCTCATCGGTAATTTCGGTGGTGCTGTGGGGCCATTGGTGGTTGGGAACATCGCGGATATCTGGGATTTAAAAATATCCTGTCTTGCTTTAGCCGGAATCGGTTATACTGCCGTTTTAATTTTCTTGGTCATGGTACCGGAAACCTTAAAACTGAATAACAACAACCATGACCTCAAAAATAAGAGTTAAATCAAAAAGTTTGGTTTTTTGTTGAATTGACTAGCTGGTACCAATTCAATGGAAAATGTGATAATACTCATATCAAACATGGAAAATAAATTGTATAATAAATATTTGATTGAGAGGACTATCCAAACGGAGAAGATTAATCATGAGATTCGGTGTGTGTGCTCCCTTGGAAAAGGTGGATGTACTGACTGATGTCGGTTATGACTATATTGAATTAATCGTTCAGAACGAACTGATGCCCGAGGCGGATGATACGGAGTTCCAACAGACCTGTGACCGTGTAGCGGAGGCTGCCATCAAGCCGGAGGCTTATGCCTATTTCATCCCCGGTTACCTACGTGTAGTTGGAGATACAGTTGACCTTCCTCGCCTATCCGATTATGTCGAAACTGCCTGTCGGAGAGCAAAAGCGATTGGTGGAGAAATCATTGTTTATGGCAGTTGTCACTCCCGTAACCTTCAGCCAAGCGATTCATACCAAACGGCGTTAGATCAAATAGCCGAGTTTCTAGATATGGCGGCTGGGCATGCGGAGGAACACGGTATTACAATCGTTATCGAACCAATCTGCCACCTAGAAGGAAACATCATTCGGACAGTAGCCGAAGGTTTAGAAATGGCTAAACGTGTGAATCGTAAGGGAATTAAACTGTTAGCTGATCTTTATCACGTTTGGCAAGAAAACGAACCAATGGATAATATCCTAGAAGCGGCTGAATGGTTAGCACATGTCCACATCGCTGAACCAGTTAAACGTTCCTATCCTGGTAATGATGATTTCGATTTCGGTGATTTCTTTACAGTCTTGAAAAAGGCTGGTTACCATGGCCGTGTTTCCTGCGAATGCAGTTTTGATAATTTCGATCTAAATGTGGAAACAGCCTTACAAACTATGAAAACATACGCTGATATTTAAAAAAGGTGCGGACGAATGAAGATTCAATTGTTTAATGGTAAAAATTTGGATGATTGGCTACCACGTGGAGAGCACTCCCAACACCAGTGGGATGTCGTTGGCCATGTCGGTTTAGATGCACAGAATCCCAAACAGTTCACTATTGAAACGGGAGAAGGAGTTTTTTATAATGGTTCAACCGGACGAACGGTAGATCTTTATACCGAGTACCAACATGGTGATTGTGAATTACATATTGAGTTTGTTGTACCTCAGGGATCCAATTCCGGTGTATACTTCATGACTAAATACGAAATTCAGGTTCTTGATAGTTGGGGAGAAACGGATCTAAAATTCGAGACATGCGGCGGTGTTTATGCCCGATGGATCAATGAGCAGTCGGTAGGTGGGGCTCCTCCCCGAATCAATATGAGCAAACCTCCTGGTGAGTGGCAGACATATGACATTGTTTTTAAAGCACCTCGCTTTGACCAAGCAGGCAGTAAAACGGATAATGCGAAGTTTGTAAAAGTCATCTGGAATGGGGAAGTTGTACACGAGAATGTTGAAATCGATGGCCCCACGCGTGCCGCCATGCCGGGTGAAGAAACAGCCAAGGCGCCGTTGATGTTGCAGGGCGATCATGGCCCTGTGGCTTACCGCAATGTCATATTGCGACCATTGGACGATAAATAGCCTGTTTTAACTAACCTAATTATCATAAATGCCACTTTGAATGCAGGCACCTATTGTTTGTCAGCACGTCTAGTGTCGTGTTTATTGACTATGTAAATTCCGAAAGCGACAAGACCTGCTCCAATAATTAGACTTGGACTGACTTCGTCGTCCAAAAGTAAATAGCTGAGTAATACCCCAAAAAGTGGTGTGGTGAAAAATAAGACCACCAACTTACTTGGGCTATATTTTTTCAGAATCGATGTCCAGCTAACAAAACAGAATCCTGCTACAACCAATCCTTGGTAAAGAATAGCCATAACACCGGAAACAGACAACTGGTAGCTTACCCCGCGTTCTAAAAAGAAACTTAACCCGAAAAAACATGGCAAGCTAAAAATCATCATCCAGATTAAAAGGCGGCACGGATGAATAAACTGTACCAATCGTTTAGTTGCAACCACTCGAAGTCCTAACAAACAACCACTAGCCAAAACAACCAGATCACCAAACAAAGAAACTTGTACCTCAGATTGCAAATTTTTTCCGAACGTCAATAGTACACCACAAAAAGCGAGCACAATACCAACCGTTTTGGTGAAATACAATCGATCACCAGGTATCCAAAAATGCGCAAATAAAGCCGTAAAAAACGGATATATGCTAATCAGGATCGTAGAACGTGATGCGTTGGTAAACTGGGTGCCAACATTCAATGAAATGATCTGCAATAGAAAAATTACAGACAAACATGTTAGCGGAACAAACTCTCCTGAATTCATAGCAATCCGAATACGCTGGGTAACTGACCAGCATCCAACGGCAAGAAGACCTAGAAGGAATCGAAAACCTGCCAGTGCCAGCGGAGGAATATCCTGTAATCCGATTTTAATTGAGACTGAATTACCACCCCAAAGCAAAGCGAGCAGTATCACAAAGATGATGATTTTTGTATCTGGTTGCTGATTGGCAATTTCAGATGTTTTCATGATTTCGTCCAATAGACGCTTTTCTTATATAAAAATTGGGCTAAACAGACACAGTATATCCACGATTTCAAACATTGAGTTGGAGGTTATGATGCCTTGATTTTGGTGACAAAACGCTATTTGGAATGCTCTCTTAACCTAATTTGACCATGCAATCCATCACCAGTTGAGTCTTCTTAATAATAACAGAATATCAGCCGATGTGCGTATCAGTATCTAAGTCACAAGACACTTGAATTGAATCCATGTTTAATCATATAATGCATGTTCGGTGGTTTCAGGACACTCATCTCATTTATAATCTATATGCCTGTTGCTTATCTTGATTAATTGTAGGATTCAGATCTAGTGATTCAATAACTAAGTGTAAACCACTAAATATTCAAATAACCTCACTTGGTAACTTAGGATAGGGGGTAAACTGCTTCTTGCCAATTTATTTCGATATAAAGGAAACATCAGGAGTAAAATTATGACTCACCGATTTCTAACCTTAGTTGTTATTTCAAGTTTTTGCATAGTTGGTTGTTTAACTGAAAAACCAGAAAAAATATTAGAAACCTCAGAAGCAAATATACCTCAGACCGAAGAGGCCAACCTAACCGTGGCTGAACTTTCTTTGTCATTGGCTAAATCAAGTTATCAACCTAAAGAACCGATTCACTTGGACATGACCATCAAAACTGGTAAGTTCGATTTATTGGCACCTTATGTCACTGCCGGCGGAACAGGTGCTTTTACTAAACTCATAGTCAAAAATGAAGTGGGAGAAACTGTTAAACCCAAGCATCCGATCACCATGGCCAATGAATCAAAAACTTTGATCTGGAATGGTAAAGAGGCACGAAGTATTCGAGGAATAAAACTGAGCACCAAAACAGAGAGGAAAGTTGCGTTGGACAACCTACGCACTTATTATGATCTCACCTCTGGCGATTATACGCTACAGGTTTTGATGAACTTGAAAGTTTATCGCGATTTTCTGGCAGATCAATCCCCTCAAATTGTTGAAATTGAGCGCGAGATCGCAGAGATCCAAGGTTCGACAAAACTCCCCGCTGACGCTAAACGAGAAGCTACAACTCGGTTAAGAGAAGAGATTGAGTATATCCAAAATCAAGAAAAAGAAAGATCAGATCGAATATACTTGCCCCTGGATTCTTACCGAGGTTCAACAAATCTTGAATCTAACATTACCATCCTGAAAATCGAATAAGGTTGATCCAAAATTATTCAACTGCTATTCTGGGTCTCTATGTTCCAGTTGTACAACTAAGCTAGGCATTTTGCCGTATTAACCTCGAGGAATTATGCAATAGGGCATCATCGGAAGGACAGTTACAAGGCAAATATATATAAATTGAATTTCTGTAGCTTCTCTTTTGTTTCTTTGATTTAACCAAATTCGCCGATAATACGCTGAACAATTTTTTTCTGAATCGCTGTATCAGATGGTTTTTCCAATTCATAGACTTGATCTGAAATTAGGTGCTTGTACTGTTCAACTGGGCCACCTCCGGAGTGATTTCCCATATAGCGATTGAAGATTGTTATGCGCGGATAATTTTCTGTCCAACGTCTAGCACCGTGGTAGAGTGCTTCCGTAAAAATGATGCAGTCGCCTGCGCTGACCGGAACATTAATAACAGTTGGTGGCCCTTGGTAAATCGATATATTATCAGGTGCCTGAAAGTTTCTTTTATGACTGCCGATTAAGCAAACAAATCCTGTTTCATTCGGTACATCCACCAGCGAAGTTGCTGCGTTTAGAAAGCCGGCGTACAGTTGACCTTCACAGACTGTGTAATCTGTACCAGAAGCGTGAAAATGGATATCATCTGATTCTACAGTATTTCTGGTCAGTGCAGTGTCAACCAGAGTCGGATTACCTTTGGTCAATGATATAACGACACGCATAATTTCTTTGTTCAACACCAGCTTTTGAAAAACCTGATCACCATACTGAATATTATTGATCCATCGAGCTATTGTTGGCGAATAATCTGGGTGAGTATCCGCAGTCGAAGTCAGCGGTTGCGGCAGATCTTCTAACTTCATTGCGTGCCACTGATGGCCAAGTTTAACCATTTTCTCGATGTCCTGCTGCGGTATAACTTCTCTCAGGATAAGGAACCCATGGTGGTCGAAATACCATTTTTCTTCTAGGGTTAACATGTCTACATTAGGTCGCAAAATTATAGTTTCTCACCTAGATGGAATATTTTTGTTGATTCTATCGGTTGAAAATCCCATTCATAGATGCTAACGCAATTCTGATAGCTTCTACAAATTTTGTTCGTTTTCCAATTCCTAATAATTCTAGATCAGAACAGTCCAGTTGACAATTCTGAGGTCTTGGTGCGCCGGCAGGCGGATGTTTACCTGGGATGATATGATCTACATCAGCTCCCCAAACTTCAGCCATGGTATGAGCCATATGGTATTTCGTCATCGGTTGATTGCCAGACCAGTGATATGTTCCATTGAAGTCAGGATTTTGTGCCCGATGCTCTAGGATCTGGTGACAAACATAAGCAACATCATCAACATAGGTCGGATATCGGGTTGCCCAATCATCGATTTCAATTTCCGATCGGCTAACCACAGCTTCAGCAACTTGGGTAACGGAAGATTCATCCAAAGTCTCAACCTTTCCGTAAAGAATAGGGAGTCTTAAGCTCCCTCCGCTTACTACATTTTGCCATATCATTTTTTCACCTTCGAGTTTGCTTTCTCCATAAAGATTCAAAGGATTGGTAGCGGAATTTGGGGTATAAGGTGGTAATGTCCCGTCAAAGACATAATTAGTAGAGATATATAACATCCATGACTTGATCTGGCTGGCAACACAAGCGATATTCCCGGTAGCGTGTATGTTAAGCGCCTTGGTTGTTTCAGGATCGTTTTGACAAACGTCAGGTCTCCGTTCGGCGGCAGCGTGAATGATGAAATCTGGATTGTGTAAGACAAGAAATTCTGACACGGAATCAAAATCCAAGAGATCCAGCTTAACAAGATTGGTGTTTGCACGGTTAAATGCTGTACCAATCACCGTGAATTTAGATTGTTCCTGGAATTCCCTAACTAAAGCGCGTCCAAGCAAACCAGAGGCACCGGTGATGACAACTTTGCGCATGATCCTCCCAATTTATTACTGATTAGAACAGATAATAATCTCACCGACCGACAAGTTAACTTCCTCCCAGTTGGAACTTGGATTAACCAGACGCCAGGCAAAACTGAGATCGATATTACTACCATTATAAAACACTATCCGGTATTGTCGGCAGAATTTCAGTTGAACTAGAGACAACAACTGGGGCGGGATCAATTTCCCACCTGAAGATTGTCTAATCTCAATTACCGAATTAAGTTGACCTTGATCAAGAGATAAACCTAGCAGAAGTTTCCCATAACATCCAGTAACGGCACCGGTTCCCCAGTTGCGACCATGTCCGGCAGCAACGGAGCAAATAGCACCACCCATGTCAGCGTGTTCTCTGCCACCACGAAGCACACGCCGGGCAATTGACAATCGCGTTACAGCACTTTTAAAAGCTCGCATGGCATAAACAGGATCATCTGTTAATTCGTAGGCAAGTGATAGTGTAGCGGTCGAAGGTTCCTGAATTGGAATAACTGATCCATCCTCAGACCATTCTCCCCATAGCGCCATATCCGCTCGTTTACCAACGCCTAATCCGCGAATCTTCCGTCTTTCTGGAAAGATCAAGGCAAGTTGATCCGGCGGCGAATCTGGAAATTTCCCAATCTGAGTTTCGATTAATGGATCAAAACTCGAATCCTGAAACGTGATTCGATAGTAACTGATTACAGCCGCTCCTGGATCGTTGTATGGATCAACAAGTGTTGGAATTAGTGGTTCAACAATTTTCCGTGTTGCCTGTTGGAAAATGGGGTCACCTGATAAAAGATAGAGATCTCCAAGCGCGTAAACCGCGCCAGATGCAAGCAGATTTTCAATCCCACCTAGTCTATTTCCGGAGTGGTGATGATGACTGTTAGCTAACGAATGAAGACCAAGCTGGTTAACCTGGGTTGGACTCAGAGCGTTCCCATCAAGATCCCATAGTAATGGTATTTCAGGCCAACTGAGAATACGTGCTGCCCGTTTTCGTCCATACCGTATTGACCAATCAAGGTAGCGTTGATCTGTCGAGACTTTATAAGCGGCAAGAGCGAGATGAATGAAACGAAAGTGCTCAGCCAACTCGTAAGAATTTTTCCCGTCTTCACGAACTTCCTGCGTACCAATAAAAAAGCTGTGAAAAACGTCACGATTATAATCATACCAGTCTGGAATGGAATCAACCCAGTTTCCAATATGCTCTGCCGCATCGAGCAATAACGAAACGGCTTCTTGATCATCCGGTACCAATCCAATATAACGTGGCAAAAAAAGCAGAAACGGTTCTGGGCCATGATGCGCTTCTGCAACCGGTTCATAACCGTGAAAACACTCTCGATCTACCCAGCCTGAGAGGGCTAGTTTTAGATTTTGACAGTGATCCAAGACATCCGTACTGCCCGTAACCAAATAGTGGTCAAACCATGCCAGAGCATAATTTGCTTCATCTTCTCCACCTTGGTTAGGCCCAGGCGGATCTAAGCGAACGCTTTGTTTCAACCACTGATCCATCTCATGACGAAGATCTGCGTAGTATACGTAACATTGCTGAATCGGATCATCTGAACCGGCAATTGTTCTTGGTCCCACTTTCCCAACCTTTATGAATCCCTTATCTCTTGCCAGGTATATTTGTTTCTGCATAGAGAGCTATCTTGACAAATTTTCAAACGACAGACTGGCAAATTTTATAGATTGCTGACAGGATGAATTACGTGGTAAACTCACTTAAAGCACCTTTAAAAAGACACCGACTGGTTTGAAAATCGTCTATTTTAGAGCATATCATCCCTCGATCAACCTGTCAATTCAACTCTTTTAAGTTCATTTGATGAAATAACATTCTAACATGTAAGGAGAAACCATTTTCTGTGGCTAATTCACCAGAACTTTGTGAAGATCAACTTCAATTCTTTGCCACCTTTGGCTATATCGTCCTGCAACAGTTATTAACACCTGAGGATCTGGAAATTCTTGCCGCTGAAATCGATCAAGGACTGGATGTCCAATTTCCGCATAAACCCTTCGATGGCAGTCAGCGACAATGGAGCCGAATGACAGATGAAACCACACCATTTTCCGCCTCATTGATGGAAGATGTTCGGTTCTTGACCCCAGCACAGCAGATCTGTGGAGAGGACGTACTCGGAATCGGTATAGATGCAAATCGCTATGTCGGCGATACTGGCTGGCATTCTGACACAGGAAATCCTCAACAGATTGCTGTCAAGTATATTTTTTATCTTGATCCGGTTACGGCTAAAACCGGAGCTTTGCGTGTGATTCTGGGATCTCATCTATTACAAGAAACCGAACGCCGAATCTTTGCGAAAGGAATTCAAAATACTCCGCTTCAGGAGGTACCTTGCCAGACGATAAATACGAACCCAGGAGACGTGATCGCTTTTGATGTTCGTACATGGCACGCGTCCTACGGAGGCAGTCAAAATAGGCGTGCGTGCAATCTGGACTACTTTCAGAACCCAAAAGCTTCCGACGATATTGAATTACTTCTGCAGCTTGGAAGATCTCATGCTGGTTCTATTAATCACTTCAACACCAAGCGCAAATTTAACTATTCCAAAAACTGGCTAAAAAATCCACATCAAAGTCAAATTAGACAACGCTGGATAGATCGGTTCCATGAGATTGGTTATCTTGATCAGCCCGGGGTTGCTGAATTATAAACATACCATGACGAAATTGAGTGTGTCACCATTGTCAGTAGAACTAGTTTTTATGGTGACTGTGCTAGGATGTGGTGAGACTGAAAAGCAGAGAGTTGTGGATTCAGAACGGAACTCCGTGAAAACCCAATTAGTTGATGATAGACAGGTAAGTAAAATAACCTTTAAATCCAACAGAGACGGAAATGACGAGATCTATGCTATTAATGTAAATAGAACTGGCCTGATGAAAATTACGCATCATCCAGCCAGAGATTACTATCCGTCTTGGTCGCCAGATGGAGATAGAATTGTTTTCTCTTCAGATCGGGACGGAAACTTAGAGATTTATACTACTAAAGTTAGACGGGACTAATGCAACACGGCGTACGAAACATCCGCAGGAAGATCATGATCCATCTTGGTCGCCAGATGGGAACAAGATTGCTTTCTCTTCCGGCAGGAACGGAAACTTAGAGATTTATACCTTAGACTTAGACAGAACGGATTTAACTAGGCTAACCAACAACATATCCAAAGACTATGATCCATCTTGGTCACCAAACGGGGATCAGATTGCTTTTTCCTCCAAAAGGGACGGGAACTTTGAAATCTATGTCATGAAAGCGGATGGAACTGATGTAACCCGACTCACCAATCATAATGCCGAAGATTACTATCCATCTTGGTCACCAGATGGAAATAGAATTGCTTTTTCCTCCAAAAGGGATGGGAATTTTGAAATCTATGCCATGAAGGTAGATAGACCTCACATCACCAGACTAACTCATAGTCCTGATGTGGACCAAGACCCAACTTGGGCACCAAGCGGAAATAGAATTGCTTTCTCTTCCAAAAGGGACGGGAACTTTGAAATCTATGTCATGAAAGCGGATGGGACTGATGTAACCCGACTCACCAATCATAATGCCGAAGATTACTATCCGTCTTGGTCGCCATTCTAACTCAATCTTTGTAATCAAGAACAGGAATTAAGCATGTGGTTAGTTGTAATTCTTTCCTCTCCCGGTTCAATGTGAACGCGGTGAACCTGTCAGCAATAGATCTATTAACCTCTAAATTAATTTCAGTAGAATTATTGACGGTAACAGGGTTCTCTGCTACAATTATCCATCTGGATTTGTTTGCCTTTGGAAAAGAATGCGAGGAATATGATGGAAGAAGCAAAAATTGGTTTTATCGGCTGCGGCGGTAATGCTAGCGGCCATATGAACACGCTAGAGAACATTGACGGTGCTAGAATAGTTGCGACCTGCGATATTGATGAAAACCGAGCCAATGCAGCAGCGCAAAAGCATAATGCTAATCCATATACAGATCATCGTTCTATGCTGGAACGCGCTGACTTGGATGCCATATATCTAAGTCTACCCGTATTTGCCCATGGCCAGCCGGAGTTGGACGTGATTGATAGAGGTCTGCCGTTTTTGGTCGAGAAACCTGTTGCTATCGAAATGGACATTGCGCATCAAGTTGAAGAGGCTGTTCGCAAAGCGGACCTAATTACCTGTGTTGGTTATCAGTTAAGATACCTAGGGGCGACAAAATTCGCACGCCAGATTTTGGCAAAGAACGATGTTAGTATGGGAATCGGCAAATACTGGAGTGGTACCGGTCGGGGCAATCCAGACGCCTGGATTCGCCAAATGAATAAATCAGGTGGGCAACTGCTGGAACAGGCAACACATACAATCGACATGATGCGATATTTGCTTGGCGAGGTCGAAGAGGTCCATGCCATGCAGACTAGCCGGGTATTAACTGAGATTGATTGTCCCGATAGTAATATTGTGTCATTGAAGTTTGAAAATGGCGCCGTCGGTTCACTCACAGCTTACTGGGCTTTCGATAATGGTGATTGGTCACATACCAATGTAGTTGATGTCCTATATAAAGATCAGTTAATCAACTGGAATCCAAGTCGCTTGAGAATCAAAGAAAACGGTGAATATGTTGATAAAACGGAAGCCAGCCCTTCAATAGACGAAGTCTTTGTTGGAGCAGTTAGATCGGGCAACAGATCGCAGATTCTCAGCCCATACGCTGACGCAGTCAAAACCATGGCAGTGTCAATTGCCGCCAATCAATCTGGGTGCACAGGAAAGTCCATAAAGATCAGTAACCTGTCAAATTGACAAAGTCTTAGATCTATTTATTCCATCGTCCATAACAGTCTCCGGCATGACGATCTAAAGCTAGACGTGTTGTGCAGAGCTGAATGATGTGCCACTTTGTTTAATATCGATTCTCAAGTCATGCATAGATAGTAAAAATGAGTCAAATCTATCGTATTGCGATTGTCGGTTGTGGAGGAATTTCAAAAGCCCATGGAACTGCCTGTCAGGAATCTGATCAACTAGATCTGGTTGCGGCCTGTGATATCAACCCACAGGCACTTAAGAGCTTTGCTGATCAATTCAATGTTGAGCATACTTACCTTGACCTTCGTCAGATGCTGGAAAAGCAGACTCCTGATGTACTAGTGGTTGCAACCTGGCCAACACTTCATTTGAATAATATCTTGGAAGCTGTCCGTGGCAACACAAAAGCAATTCTTTGCGAAAAACCAATTGCGCTAAATGCCAATCAGGTGAAGCAGATGATTCAGGTAACCACCAAGCATGATGTCCTACTGATGGAAGGATTTATGTATCGTCACCATCCATTGACTTTGACCGTTAAACAGAAAATTGAGTCGGGTGAGATTGGTGAGATTCGCTATATTAGAACTACATTTACTACAGGTCTAACGGATTATACAAATTGGCGCCTCCGTGGAGATCTTGGTGGTGGAGCCATGATGGATCTTGGTTGCTACTGCATAAATGCTATTCGCTATTTCATCGGTTCAGAACCTGAACGGGTTTGGGCGTCAGGAAGATACGTTTCCGCCACCAACGTTTGGGAAACGGTCTGCGGAACTTTTGACTTTGGCAATGGCGTTTCTGGTCAGTTTGATAGCGGTTTCGGCACATTATGGCGAGAGTCATATGAAATTGTGGGTACCGCAGGGTCTATTCTGGCACCAGTTGCCTGGGGAAACAACAAAGGCGATACAAGTTTTATTTTGAACGGTGAAACAGTTGAGGTCGATGGTGCAAACCCCTATGCTGCTGAGTTGACCAATTTATGCCAAGCAACATCGACAAACGATCCCCTGCTTGTGCCGCTGGAAGATTCGCTTGAAAATGCACGGGTTATTGATGCTATTCATGAATCAGCCAAGTCTGGTAGATGTGTCACTGTTGAGAGATAATCTATGCTTGACTGGTTGATTAAGTATCCAGCTACTATCTTTCAGAACAGCAACATATCGTTCAAGATCCGACTTCCTGGTCTGATTATCTTTATTATTCTCATTGCACTTATTGCCGCGGCAATCTGGTCCTATCGGATTACTATCAACCAAACAAATGGCAGGAATCGGGGTTTTCTGATCTGTCTTCGATCTTCGATCTTAATGGTTACCGCAATCGCCCTATTGAAACCATTTATGATGATCTACCAAACCGATCCTGACACGTCATACTTAGCAATTTTAGCTGACAGTTCAAAAAGTATGCAGGTTGTGGACATGCCTGATGGACAGTCTCGGATGGAGGTCACTAACCAACTTCTCTTTGATCCGGATCAAGGGATACTCGAGAAACTGAACCAGAAGTTCAAAACGCGACTCTTCACCTTTGACAGTCAGTTGAAGCGAATCAACTCAACTGAAATCACATCGGCAGAAGGTGAAGCCACTCACTTTCCTGAGGCCATTAATCAAGTCGTCGAAGATTTGAAAGGTGTTCCGCTATCCGGTATCGTAGTTTTCAGTGACGGTGCCGATAAAAGTGGTGTTGATATTTCAAAGCTTGCCCTACAGATGCGAGATCGGAAGTTACCCATCCATGCCGTCGGAATCGGAGCCTTAGAGAATTTTCAGGATTTAGAAATTTTGCGCGTTGACGCACCTCGTATGGCGGAAGAGGATTTTCCAGTTGACATATGGGTAACTGTTGTGCGAAAAGGTTATCAAGAGAAAAAAACGACCATTCGCTTGGTTGATAAGAATCGCGTGATAAAATCACAAGCAATCAACTTAGATAAAACCCACCGGATACTTCGAATACCAATCAAGTTTATACCTCGGAATTCGGGCACCCAAAAATTTATCGTCGAAATTCCAACCGAAAAAGATGAAGTCATCTCACAAAACAACGCCAAAAAATTCCTGATCAAAGTTTCGCCCAGTAAACGAGGCAAGATTCTATTTGTTGATGGTCGTCCAAGACAAGAATTTGCTTTCATCAAGCGTGCTTTGAAAAAAGATCCCAACATTCAAGTGATTGATCGATACATTACAGATGATAAACATTTCGGTGGCACGCAACAGGGAGAACGAAGTTTTGGCCTTTACCCAGACACAATAGAGGATTTATTCGATTATGATGCTATCATTTTCGGTAGTATTAATGCTTCCCAATTTACCAAGGAGCAGCTTGAAAACACAGCCAGATTTGTACAAACACGCGGCGGTGGGTTTTTAATGCTAGGTGGATCTGACTCGCTAGGTCATGCCGAAGCTGAAAGTTCCTATATTAACACCCCAATTGCGCAAATTTTACCTGTTGAACTTCAACTTGGCACACCAGTTATTAATTCCGCTAACCAGAAACGGCAAAGACAACCACAGCAAAGCCCTACCCCCGGCTACCAGATTAAATTGACAGCCGAAGGCAAAATCGATTCACTCCTAACTCTATCAAACAATTCAAAAGATAATTTGGATAAGTGGAAAAGTCTGCCTAATCTGCTTGGTTACAGCCAAGTCAGGCGGGCCAAGCCGGGAGCTGTTGTATTGGCCATTCATCCGCGAGATCGAAACGAATTCGGGAACCGTATTTTGATTGCCACTCATAATTACAATGCTGGTCGGGTAATGGTCTTTACACCACATAGTTCTTGGCGGTGGAAGATGCTTTCTCCTAAGGACGATGATCGGTATCAACGTTTCTGGCGACAGATTGCGAAATGGCTTATCACCCAACCCAAAGATCGACTCATCCTTGACATTGCTAAAACTTCATACTTGCCCAAAGAACCCGTAATACTCAAGGCATCAGCGTTCGACCAGAATTTTGAACCGACGGATAAAGCCAAGATCCGAGCTGTTATTACTGGCAAAAACGGAAAGAAGGACGAAGTTAAGTTAGATTCGGTGCTCGGCGATCCCGGGTCTTATACTGGCCGATTTCTTCCACAAAAGCGTGGTGACTACAAGGTAAATCTAATCGGAAACTTAGCCGGAAAAAATCTAGGAAATCAGGATGGGCTTTTTGAGGTTGCCACCTCGGATGTCGAGTATAGTGACGCGAAATTGAACGAACAATTATTAAAGGACATCGCAAGGTTGAGTGGTGGACAGTATTACACAATAGATCAGATTGATGAGATGGTTGAGAAAATTCCGCTAGTTGAAAGTTCTACATCAAAAATTGTTGAAGAAGATTTGTGGGATATACCGCTCGTTTTTGTAATAATCACTCTTCTTTTTAGTATCGAATGGTTGTGGCGGAAACGAATTGGACTTGTATAAGAAAAAGGAGAAATCATGACGAAAACCAATATTGCACTTATTGGTGCAGGAGGAATGGCGAACGGAGTTCACTATCCATCACTTGTGGAATTTGAAGACGTGAATCTTGTGGCTCTATGCGACCTTGTCGGATCAAAGTTACAGGCAACAGCCGAACGGTTCGGGATTGAAAACACGTTTACCGACTACAAGAAAATGATTGAGGCTACCAGCCCCTCAGCCATTTATGTTCTGATGCCACCCCAACATCTATTTGAACCGGTTATGCATTCACTTGCCCAAGGGCTTGATGTTTTCATCGAAAAACCACCGGCTCTTACACTTCATCAGATTAAAGAGATGGCTAGGCTTGCCGAAAAGAACGGTTGCAAGACCATGGTTGGTTTTAATCGCCGCTTCGTTCCGTTAATGCAAAAAGTGAAATCTATTGTTGAAAGGAACGGACCAATTATTCAGTGTATGTCAACCTTTCATAAGAATAGCCCTTCAGCGCTATATTATAACGGTGTCATTGATGTGCTGACTTGTGATGCTATTCATGCTGTAGACGCGCTTCGCTGGCTGGGCGGTGGTGAAGTCAAAGCCGTTGCTAGCGATATTAACGCTTTTGACTCTGAACGCGAAAACAGTTTCAATGCAATTGTCAAGTTCGATAGTGGAGCGTCAGGTTATTTGTGCACCAACTGGGCTGTTGGCGCACGAATCCACACTTTTGAAATGCATGCACACGGCATTTCGGCATATATAAATCCAGATTTAGGTGAAAAAGCGGTAATTCATACCAGTGAGGGCATCCAAGAACTTGCCACCAATGAAGTTGCGGGTAGTAATGAGAACTATAAAGCTTATGGGTTCTATAACGAAAATCGTCATTTTGTTGATTGTTTGCAACAGAACCTACTTCCTGAAACCAACTTTACTGATGCCATTAAATCCATGGAACTGGTTGAAAAAATATATCAAAATCGGATTGACCTATAAATACACCGAAAGAGCAACTATAACATGAAAATCCAAAGATCGATTTTTGTTGTATTCAGCATCTGTTACCTTCTGTCTGCACCAAGTCTAGTCGCCAAGAAGAGCAACTTTAAACCGCCGTGGTACAACTGTGTATACATTGATCAAAAGATTGAAATCGATGGCAAGTTAAATGAATCGGTATGGGAAAAAGCACAAGCGGTTCAACTGGTAAAAACTGACACTGGACAATTACCAAACAAGAAAACGGAAGCAAAAATGCTCTGGGATGATCAATATCTCTATGTCGGCTTTATTTGTTCGGATAATGACATCTGGACAACCATTTCTGATCATGATGGACCAATTTATGGCGAAGAAGTGGTTGAAGTCTTTATTGATCCGGATAAGGATCAGAAAACCTATATCGAGCTTGAAGTAAACCCGATGAACGTACTTTTTGATGGGTTCGTGATTAACGGGAAACAGCAACAGCTCGGAATTAAAGTTTTATTGGATTGGGAAAGTAGAGATCTCAAACACGCAGTTTTTATTGATGGACATCTTAAAACAAGTCACCCCAACCAGCGAGTTGAACCTAGCCAACCTGACCAATCGTGGTTCTGTGAGATGGCCATTCCATTTTCAGACTGTATCACCGCACCGAACATCCCGCCAAAAAAGGGAGATGAATGGCGACTAAATCTTTATCGTATCGAACGGGGAAAGATCAAGAAAGAAGACGAGTACTCGGCGTGGTCGCCAACACGAAAAATCGATTATCACCGACCACAACACTTTGGTATCCTCAGGTTTATGGAGTATGAACAGTGATAATTCAAGCCAAGGTATTACACCAAGTCCAAGACCCGCAGTCACACAATTCTTATCTTGGCAAGGCTGAAACAAATAATCTATCTAACATTTTTGCCGAATCACTGCTGTCGAAGGAAGTTAGAATTCTATGAGTCTTGATCCTATTGTTATTGGTATTGTCGGGGCAGGATTCGCCGCTTCGTTCCATGTTGAAAATTATCGGCGTGTGCCGGGATTGGACATCCGGATAAAAGGTGTCACCTCCAAAAAGGCAGAAAGTGCTCAGGCCTTTGCCAAACGACATCAGCTTGAGACAACTTATGATTCTGTTGAAGAACTTCTGGCAGACCCAGAAATTACACTTGTTGATCTCTGTGTTCCCAATTACCTGCACCATTCATTCGTTATTCAAACAGCAAAAGCTGGCAAGCATATGGTCTGCGAAAAGCCGTTAACAGGTTATTTTGGTGATGGCAAAGAAAAGCTAGTAGGACATAAAACATCTCGAAAGGCGATGTTTGAAAATGCGCTTAAATCCGCCGATGAGATGGTAGATGCTGTCAAACACAGCGGGGTAACGTTCTGTTATGCCGAAAACTGGATCTATGCACCCAGTGTGCAGAAAGCAAATAACATCTTGGCCCAAAGTGAGAACACAATTTTTCGTATTGTGGCTGAGGAATCGCATAGCGGATCCCACTCAGATTACGCCAAAGAGTGGCGTTATTCCGGCGGAGGAAGTCTCTTTTATAAAGGTTGTCATCCTGTAGCCGGAGCACTTTATCTAAAGTACAATGAAGGTCAACGGAAAGAAGGCAAACCAATAAAACCCAAGAGTGTGCTGGCGCAAGTGGCCAACCTGACCCAGATTGACAGCTTCGTCAACGAAGACGAAAAGTGGGTTCAAAGTGGCTGGAAAGATTGTGAAGACTGGGGGACAATGGTTATTACTTTCACTGACAATTCTATAGCGCAGGTCACTGCTGCAGACATTGTGCTGGGAGGTATTATGAACGTCATGACAGTCTACTCCAGCAAAGCTGTCGTTCAATGCAATATTAATCCCAACACAAGTATGCTATCCTATGCGCCAAACGATCAAGTCTTAGGCGATGTCTACATACGGGAGAAAGTGGAAACCCGAGCGGGTTGGCAATTGACCAACCCGGACGAAGATTGGATGAACGGTTTTCCTCATGAGTTGGAAGACTTTTGCCAAGCAATAGCTGACGGCCGGTCACCCAAGAGTACCGTGGAGTTGGCGCGGGATATTTTGGCAGTCTGCTATGGAGCCTACATATCAGCAGAAACGGAGAAACGATTTGTATTGTCAGATTGGATGTAATCAGAAAGGAAATCCTAATCTTCAATATAGTCGATAAGTTTTTATTAATCTCTCTGAAATCAATTAATAAAAATTAAGGAAAAATAAAATGGTTGGCGAAAAAAAACTTCTTAACGACCAAGAAATGAGAGATTTTATTCAAAACGGTTACGTTACACTGAAAACCGATCTACCAGCTTCATTTCACAACAACGTTTATCAAAAAGTGGAGGAAATGTTTGAGGACCATGGCAATCTTGGTAATAACATTCTTCCTCTCGTTCCAGACATGCAAAAAGTCTTCGATCACCCAGTGGTGCACGGCGCGATGACCAGTATACTGGGACCAAACTATGTGATGCACCCACACCGCTATTGCCACCTTAATCAACCAGGCAGTCAGGGACAAGGTTTTCATAAGGATAGTTATGAAGGGGATGAACAGGTGCGCCATCACCGCTGCCGATGGACGATGGCGTTTTATTATCCTCAAGATACCACTGAAGACATGGGGCCGACCGCAGTACTACCTGGCACACAGTATTACGACACACATGAAACAGCACATTCACAACCGGAATTGTCGCTCTGTGGAAAAGCAGGAACGTTAACGATCGTACACTACGATCTTTGGCATCGGGCAATGCCGAACCATAGCCAGAAAAAACGCTATATGGTAAAGTTTCTTTTTATTCGCCTTGAAGATCCCCAAGAACCTTCCTGGGATAATGACCAAGCAAGATGGCAATCATCTCATAACGGAAACTCCGATAACAGACATCAGTTCATGTGGTCAAAGTTTTGGAACTGGTACCGGGGAAAACAAAACGGTGCCATCGAAGATATCGAATCAACACGCGAAAACACATCCAAGCTGATAAAAACACTGCAGGATAAAAATCAAGATGAAGCCCTTCGTCTTGAGGCAGCTTACGTACTAGGAACTATCGGGCCTTCCGTTGTTCCCACCTTGATAGAGATGTTGCGCGATGATTCTGAGGACGTCTCCCATCACGCAACTTTCGCCTTAGGAGCATCTGGCGGTTCTGCCATCCCAGCATTAATAACAGCGCTAGATGATACGGATGAATCAGTTCGCGCCAACGCTGCTTTCGCCTTAGGTGATATTGGTCGATCAGCCCAAGAAGCGACACCGAAACTAACTCAATTGCTGAACGATGAATCGGAATGGGTGCGACGTCATGCTTCCGAGGCATTAGGAACAATTGGTCATCCGAGCGAAGAGACTGTTTCAGCGTTGACGTTGTTGCTACAGGATGAACATTATTGGATTCGTGACAATGCGGCACGGGCACTGGCCAAGATGGGGATATCTGCTGAATCTGCGATACCGGCGTTAATCCCTGTGCTGAACGATGAGAATCGATACGTTCGTTTTCATGCGGCTTTGGCCCTGAAGCAGATTGGAACTTCTGCAGCGACTAACATTCTTTTCGATCACTTGTTAACCTCGCGCTGGTGTTCGTTGACAAACAGAAATAGCGCTTATTAAATTCAGACATTCGCAAGTCTTTAGGATTATCTTGGTGAACCTACTCAGGTATTGACATAATACGATGAGCAATGTAATTGATTACGGTGCAACAGGAGACGGAATCGCTGATGATACGGAGGCAATTCTGCACACACTTGATGCAGGCGATGGCACTCTCCAATTTTCATCCGGTAATTATCTCATCACAAGGACAATTCCGATTCGGCTAGATCAAACAGGCCGATTCTCAATTAACGGGTGTGGAGGAAGCACCAAGATTCTAATGGCTGGAGCAGGTCCGGCTTTTCATCTGATTGGAGAGCACCATCAATCGGCTGATCCTGCTAGTTTCAGTCCCGAGATATGGGCCAGCCAAAGGATGCCAACCGTTCAACACCTTGAAATTGAAGGCAAGCATCCAGACGCAGATGGTTTTTGGATTGAAGGAACCATGCAATCAACTTTGGTTGGAATATTGCTGCGCGAGTTACGAAATGGAATCCATATTCGTCGGCATGCCAGAAATGTACTGATATCGCAATGCCATATCTATCATAACCGGGGTGTTGGTGTTTTTCTGGACTCTGTGAACCTTCATCAAGTCATCATCGCTAATTCGCACATTAGTTACTGCTTACAGGGAGGTATCAAGGTCGTTAATTCGGAAATCCGGAATTTACATATTACTGGTAACGACATCGAATACAACTACGATGTAAAGGCTGATATTTCGGCCGATATCTGGATCGATTCCAGTCAAGATCGCTCGTCAGTTCGGGAGGGTAGTATTGTCAGTAACACTGTTCAAGCCAAGTATAGCCCTGGTGGCGCCAATATCCTGATGATTGGTCATCATCCAGAGAAAAATCATAAAGCCGGAATGTTTGCTATTTCAGGTAACCTGATTGGTAGTCAGGAAACAAATGTCAACCTGATTGCCTGTCGCGGAGTCGTTGTCAGTGGAAATATCATTTACAGTGGACACCACCGTAATTTGCAAGTAGACGGATCACGAAATATTGTTATTGGCCAGAACACTTTCGACCATAATCCGGATTATGAACCCAATCAACTCTGCACCGGTATTCGTTTGACCGACAGCTATAATTGCATATTCAACGGGTCAATTATTCAAGACTGTCAAAGCGGTCAACACACGGTTCCTGAATCCAAACCAATTATCCGGAATGGATTATTAGAAATCATAAATTGTCAACGGATAAATGTAAATGGTTGCCAGATACTGGATGGCTATCCAAACGGTATCTATGTCGACAAATCGAAGGATGTTATTGTAAGCGGCTGCAACATCCTTGATACCAGAAAAGAACCCAAAACAGAATTTGCTGTGCAATGGACCGGAACCGGTAGCGGGAATTTTCTGACCAATAACCGCTTGCAGAAACAAGTGGAGATCGATCTAGATTCTGGCGTGCAGCAAACCAATAACATGTTTGGTTAGACAAGGCTTTTTTATTTTCCCAAAAACATCTAGGGAGGAACGAGCAGAGATGAAAAATGTTATTGTCATGATTACCGACACCTTTCGATATGACAATTTAAGAGATCTAGCTGAACGTCCAGTTCGTACACCCGAACTAGACAAATTCGCGGAAGAACGGGCAACTTCCGTTGAAAAATTCTATATGGGAAGTTTCCCCACTATTCCGCACCGTACTGATTTTGCTACTGGTGTTCTCGGTTGGCCACACTATGGTTGGCAACCGATAGATGTCAGTGGGCCAAACCATATCGCCAAACTAATTGGCCAAGCTGGTTATGCGACTCAACTCATTGTTGACTGCCCACACCTTTTTAATTCGCGGTTTCAACATGATTTTGATGCCGCCTTTCAACATCGTGGACAGGAAGGAGATAAACCATTACTTCATTTAAATGATCCAATTAAAACCGTTACGCCAGCTAAAAAAACTCGCACTCACCCAATGTTCCGAGGTCATTCACTAGTTGATACTCACCGGTGGACCAACCGATACTATCGCTGTGAGGCAGATACATTTTCGGCTAAGACATCATCCACAACTATTCGGTGGTTGGAAGAAAATAGCCAAGCAGACCCCTTCTTTTTATGGGTTGACTTCTTTGATCCGCATGAACCTTGGGATCCACCGGAATATCTGGTTCGTCGATACCATAATCACTATGATGGTCCACCGATGATGCATCCCAACTATGGTCCTTCCTCCGCCTATACGGCAGAGGAACTACAAAACCTGTGGGCACACTACGCAGCGGAATCAGAACTGGTAGACCGTGCCATCGGGCGCGTCCTTCAAAAGATAGACGATCTGGAAATCTGGGACAATACCATCGTAATGGTTATGTCGGATCACGGCATGTCGATTGGCGAACACGGACAAACGGGCAAATCCAACATTACTGCCGAAGACATCAGATACTGGCCCATCTATCCAGAGATTGGCCATGCCATATTGATGGTTGCTGGTGGGGACATCCCATCTGGCAATCGATTGGAAGCGATTGTGCAACCAATTGATCTCCTTCCAACACTATGCGATCTCGCCAACCTAGAGATTAATCCTCTCAAACCGTTTGATGGCATTTCCTTCGCAGATAATCTGTTGCAGGGAAAAGGTAAGCATCGAGACCATGCGGTAAGCGGCTGTCACTTGAAATCACCAGATTCAATGCCACCCAGACGATCCACAACTCCATTTTTAGTCACTGACCGGTGGGGATACGCGCCAGTTGGAGCTTATGGAAAGCCTGAGCTGTACGAACTTGGTGTCGATCCGTTAGCCACAAATGATATCGCCGATCAAAATGAACTGATTGTGAATGAACTGCATAGCCTATTTATTTCTCATCTGACGCACTATCAAGCTAGTGAGGAGTTCTTATCCTTCTGGCAAAAGTCGCCCGATAATCAAGTGGCTGGAGGCAGTTGGGCTATCGACTATCCGGAAGATAACAGCTAATCGTCAATTGATGCCACGATTAACACCTAGATTAATAACGGGTTCATATCCAGAAAAAAGCATATATGATTTCCTTCGAACAATACATTCGGGAAAGCGCCATCACCCGGGTTGATATTGATACCTTTTTAGATCCCAATCAACCTACCTGGGCGCAGTTCGATTCAGAACTTGGATATATTCTGGGTAACGATATGCCGAAAGATGGTATCGACAGCAGTTACACTATCTCCACAGTGCAGGCTAACGGGCGAAGATCGGCTTACGCTTATTCTGACCGTTCATGTAGAATAAACACCTACGGTAATAGCTTTACCCAATGTCATCAGGTTAGTGATGGCGAAACCTGGCAAGAGTATCTGGCCGCACATTTAGGGGAACCGATTCAGAATTTCGGTGTTGGCGGATATGGAGTCTACCAAGCCTATCGCCGCATGTTGCGAACGGAAGCCACTGATAACGGAGCCGAATACATCATCCTTTATATCTGGGGAGACGATCACTATCGCAGCCTGTTGCGGTGTCGGCATATCTTAATCCATCGCTGGTGGGATCACGCCGGTGGACGGATGTTTCACGGGAATTTCTGGGCTAATCTTGAAATAGATCTTAATACTGGAAATTTTGTTGAAAAAAACTCGCTGATTTCAATGCAGGAAGACCTCTATCAGATGACCGATTCAGACTTTATGTTGGAGGCTACAAAAGACGATTTGATGCTACAGTTAAGCCTTTTTGACTACGTCGATTTCGACACACTCGATTCCGAAAGTCTTAATATTTTAGCTGAAGTGTTGGGAGTATCTACCATCGACAGAAGCAACAGCAAGAAGTTAAAAGCATCAATCAGCAAGCTACGGGACGCTTACGGCTTCTCCGCTACTAAATACATTGTAAAACAAACCTTAAACTATTGTCAGAATCATCAAAAGAAGATGATGGTCATTACACTATGCCCGAGAGTCGTTCGACAGTTAATAGAAGGTCATAAACGATACGACCAAGAAATCGTTGATTTTCTCGTAGGTGAGAGCATTCAGCATTTTGATATGAACCTTGTTCATGCAGAAGATTACCGAAGTTTTCGCCTGTCAATAGACGATTATTTTAGTCGCTACTTTATCGGTCACTATAACCCAACAGGGAATCACCTGTTTGCCTATTCTCTCAAGGGTCATCTTGTCAATTGGTTAGATCCTAAACCGATTACTTACCGTAGTAACCAACAGGAAACAATTGATTTTACAGGATATTTACTAGGTTAATTTTATTGCTTAAACTTTAGTTAACTTATGATAGCTAGATTGATCAAAGAAAGATATGTTGATGGACCATAAGGAAGTCGGCCGCTATTGGGACGCAAATGCCAGCACATGGACGAGATTGGCCCGCTCCGGTTGCGATATCTATCGAGATTACCTCAACACACCGGCTTTCTTCGATAGGTTACCAGATGTTAAATCACTCCAGGGTTTAGATATCGGCTGTGGCGAAGGTCATAATACACGACTCCTAGCAAAGCGTGGAGCCCGAATGGAAGCCATCGACATTTCAGAGATATTCATTGAGTACGCCAAGCAACTTGAAAACCAAGAAACACTGGGCATCGATTATCAAGTTGCCAGTGCGGTCGAATTACCATTTACCGATTGTTCGTTTGATTTTGCCACCGCCTTTATGAGTTTGATGGATATTGCTGAAATAGATTGCGTCCTAAATGAAATTCACCGTCTGCTTAGGCCCACCGGATTCCTGCAATTTTCTATTACACATCCCTGTTTTAACACGCCGCATCGGAGAAATCTGCGTGATCTGGATGGACAAACCTATGCAATTGAAGTTGGTGATTACTTTCAAAATCCAAAGGGTAAAATTAAAGAATGGATTTTTGGAACTGCGCCACCCGAAATGAAGGCCGTATTACCGAAGTTTAAGGTCCCTCAATTCACGCTAACAATTAGTCAATGGCTAAACCTATTGATTAAAACGGGATTCACCTTGGAATACGTCAACGAGCCACGTCCAGATGATGAAACAGTTCGTGTATGTCCCGAGATACAGGATGCTCGAGTCGTTGCCTACTTTCTACATATGCGTGTCAGGAAACCAGGTTGACAGATGACCCAGGTTTTACCGTTTCTAACTTCGTAAACCAAAGGCAGTAAGCAGAGCATCACCGGTGGATAGTCCATCCAGCAACGATTTGAATAGACGAATCACGAACGGGGTATCTTATCAACCACCGGACCTTTCGGCGCGTCACCACTGTAAAGTGCCGATCCCCGCTCATAGGACACCTCAACAACACCGTCTTTCACTTCTAGTCGAGGCACGTTATGCTGTCTGGCATCCCGATCGGTTCCACGCATAACGGCCAACTGTGCGTCTGTCATCCCTTCTATCAAATGGTGACTCCACCGGTTCCAGGGCTGTGCCATCTCGCCGCCGCTACGGTGAAAGCTCCGTGAAGAATACTTGATCAAAACCGCTCGTCTGGGAATTGGGTTTTTCCAAGCTGTGGTTCCGTGAGTGAGTGCCCCATCAGCAAAAAACAGGACATCACCAGCTTTCATAACCAATTGCTCCACCAATCCCATATGGTCATCATAGGACCGCACACCTGGAGGCAAAGGATATTTTGCTTTATGCGAACCAGGTACACAGGCAAATCCACCTAGGCCTGGTAGAACATCCCGCAACTGCCAAGTGATCGTCACGGCTTCTGCATAGCTTCGGCCACTCTGAAATTGATAGCCCATCGGCGGATACATGGGTTCTCCACCATCGTGAAGGGAATGTCCAGAGGTTCCTTGCACTGCGCAGAACACCGTGGGGCCGCTCATTCGAGCACCGCTACCGCCCATCCAGTTCAACCGATGTTGCACAGGTGGGTAAGATACCATCCTTCGGAACGACTTGCAATATGGCTGAGGCAACTCCAGCAAACCGCCTAGCGTTGGACGTCCTGTCCCTGCCAAGCTTTTTGAACCCCGTGATAACTCTTCGCCCACCACAATTCGGTCTTGGAACTGGTCTATGGCATGATTTGCCTCTTCCAACCACGCCTCGTTCATTACCCCACGCAACACCAGATATCCATTCAACTCCCAAAAATAGAATTCCTTATGATCAATCCCAGAATCTATATCCAGTTTGTAAATTGATGGGTGGAACACTTCGCGCGACTCATCGAGTTCCACTGTCTCACCGTCCGTTACAACCACCGGTGGAGGTACTGAGTATTGATAATCCGGACGGTAAAGCGATGCACTTTGCTCGGTAGAAATATCCTGATGCCATTCAGGAGAAGGATTCTCCTTGGTCTTGGCTCCCGTCCCGGCAGACTGAAGAGCAGCCCTGCCAACATAAGGATAACTCAACAGTCGTTGCGGACCTTTCCCATTCCATGGTCGCATCCCCTGCAATATTGTTCCTGCTACCAGTAACAGGTCACCTGTCTTCAGCGACGGCTGAAACGTCAAGCCTACATCATCTCCGCCTGTGGCAACGTCTTCAGGCGTCTCCACGTTGGATTTGTGAGTACCCGGTACCATCACGAACCCGCCGTCACCTTCTTTCACATCAGCAAGTGCCCAGATCGCCTGAACCACTTGGCAATATCTACGCCCGTTCTGAAAATAGTAGGCTCTGGCCGGGTCTCTTGGCTCGCTACCACCAACAAGCGGTGCTGTCACATCGCAAGTGGAATCGCATAACAATTTGGGTTCTTGATCCAGCCGAAAACCATATCCAATGATCTGATTAAGATACCACACCAATCTGGAATGCACCAAAAGATCCCGAAACGGGGTTTGCAACGGAGCCGGCCAGCCTAACATTTCCCTGGTCTGTCCACTTTCGTCTAGTGCTTGACATAGTGCGTTGACCTCATCTCCGATCAATACCCCCGGAACATGCAGATAACCCGCTACATCAAAGCAGTAGTTTTCCTCATTGCTCATCGTTCCCCAATCCATCAGCAACCTCCTGTTTGGAAATTTAAGATTAGCCGAAACAACACTAACCCTGAGAGATTAATCCCACATTTCAGTCAATGAGCATTAACATCAATTTGGGACGAATTTAAATTCATCTATCAAAATTAAATAAAAATCTGGACTAGTTTAGCACATAAAAAAAGGTTAGACTAGCCCGGGATTTCTGGCACCATAAGGATAATAGATATCAACTAAAATCTGGCGGCTAAAGATAATAGCCACGCAGCCATTGCTGTGGTCACCTGATCCACAGTGAGATTGCCACGTGACTCAAAGATGAACGATGTCAAAGAGACGCGAACTTCTTTTCTGACTAACTGTTCCAGAGATCAAAGAGGATGTCAAAGTCTCACTGAACTGCAGATATAAAATCAAAAATCAACAGACCAAACTGTGATAGCGTGCCAGCCAATAGGCTAACAAATAATCGACGCCGCTATACTGAATATGAATGCCATGACGCCCTGCATACCCGGTTGCTCGACGAGCCTCCTCCCTCGCATAGTAGTTCCAGCCAAACTCTTTTGGTGGCCGCCACTCAATCGGCAGGTAATTGCCACGTCTGTTTGGAAGGCGATCTCTCTCCCAAGATATAAGCTAAAGGAATCTGTATTGGGCGCAGTAAGTCTCCATCTTTTAGTAGGTCTCTGGCTCGCTGATCCCAACGGGTTTCGCCCGTTGTAGCATAGCGCAAACTTTCTGCCCCAACGTAAAGACCGGTGATCCAATCGGCATCCTCTTGCCACTGATTTTGTTGTGTGGTTGAGGGGAAACGGGTATCCAAAACCGAAACCACTTGCCCCTCAACTAGGCAACGCTGCCGAAGAAACTCCTCAATCCGATCTACTTTTTGCCGAAGTAGACACGTCCTCGACCATGGATCATCACCTTGACACACTAAGCGAGGAGACACAACTTCGTTTTCTAACAAGGGGACAAGATCGTGATAGGAAAACCCATTTTCTGATATTCCGAAAATAATCCATATCTTCTTCTAGGTTTAGACTCTTGTTCACCCCCCACAAATCACGAATCACCAGTATGTCCAGTTGACTTTGGTCGATCGCTTGCTGCCAAGATTTACGCCAAACTCGACGTAACCGCTTGACATGACCACACCATTCCTGATCCTGCTGATTGGCTTCGTAATGCCGCCCTGTTAGTTTGGGACGAGGTCCAGATGCCGAACAAGCGACCGAATAACCGAGTTGATGACAATGCGAAACCACTTGAAGTAAGAAGTTACCCCCCCCCATTTTTTTTAGCGGTTGGTCTAGGTCGATCGGGATATAGAAGCCTGCCAATGAACCAGCATCTTAGTATAAATCGGCTAATTCGCTAGCCGTGGTTTGGCAACGTTGACTGAGTGCCTGTAATGACTTATCGTAATGCCATTCGGTAGTTGTGTAACAGGCATCCAGACCCAGCCAAACATCAATCTGATGATCCACAGTAGTCTCAAGCAACTGTTTGATCCAGTCACCATCGCTAGTAAGATCCAGGTCTGATCATGAGTCTTTGATGGATAAAAACTACGTCTGTGTCCGCTAGTCCATTTGCCATTCGCTTAACGTGAACAGCAAAACTGTTCCAACGGAGTGCCAAGATTGGATTGATGAAAAAACCGTCTAGCATTTAAAACTTAGTGACTCGTTTAGAGATTGCCTAACAACTTTTCATACTACTATAGTATCACAGAATCGGAAAATTGAGAGTGACATAGTATCTGCTTGCAGATGCGAGTCGAAAGCATTCCAGCGAGACCTTTTCATATACCATCATATCAGCAGATCAGCTTACCAAAATCAACCCAGATGCTTATAGCGGAACTGCCCAATTTAGTATGGTTACTGCCACGGCAACCTGAAGAAAATGGCGTGACTCTGGCACCAAAAAGTGCACTTAAATGTGGCGCGGTTCCGGAGGAATCCTTCTGTTTTCTCAGACACAATACCTCCGTCCAAGAATTCGCCAAGGAAGCAGGCAATCCCAATAATATCGGAGATAATCTGGTGATATATGCTGAAATGATCTTAACCAGTCGTTGCAGTTGGCAGCGAGGATCTATGGCTCTTTGACCGTTTCTTAGCAAACTCCTCCTAGGCAACTAAACTTGGTTTAATGTGCGGTAGAAAAAGGGGTTTGGAAATTAGAGCAACCGGCTGACAGACATTATTTGATGGAGATGACGAGAGAAAATTTGGTATCTACGCCATTCAGGTCGATCCCAACTATCAGAATCAAGGTATTGGTACCAACACGATCAGAAGAACTCTGATGATTCCAGCCGAGCATGGAATTCCAGAGTTCCATCTTTGAAGGAAAGATGATCCTTGTGCTCAATCGCTGTACGAGCCCTTGGATTCCAACCAACCGAGGCAATATAATATAGAAGAGGCAAAACAATAGGATGTAGGTACAGGAGATTAACTGGCACACTTCGTACCTGATCTCCGACACTGGACCAAGGACAAGCTATAATTTTTTAATCTGAATTGCCACCGCGTCCCCCACCTCTCCCATGGCGATGGTCTTATGACCTGGCCAATACATGTGGTTGAGTAACAGTTGCCTCGCTTTTGAAAAAAATGATTTTTAGGGTAAAATATATGTTAGAAGTCAGCATATTTTAAAGGACCATTTCCGATGTCGGACTCAAAAAGCCAACCCAACTTTCTATGGATCTATGGCGAAGACCTGTCACCAGACTTAGCTTGTTATGGTACCCTTGTTGTACAAACCCCAAACCTGGATCGCTTGGCAGCCGAGGGTGCTCGGTATACCAACGCTTTTGTTACCTGCTCAGTTTGTTCTCCCAGTCGATCTGCCATTATCACAGGAACTTACCAAGTCAGCTTTGATGCCCACAACCACCGTAGTAATCGAGACAAACCTTTACGTCAGGATATGCAACTAATTACCGATTGCTTTCGCTCAGCTGGCTATTTTACCAGTAACAGTCCAGGTCCACCTTACAATCGAGCTGGCAAAACTGACTTCAATTTTGTCGCTGAAAATCCATTCGACGGAATTGATTGGAGCCAACGTGCTGATGGACAACCCTTTTATGCTCAGATCAACATTCCCGTAACACATCGTGATTTTGTACCAGATCTTAATCGACCAATTGACCCAGAAGATGTCGAGATTCCACCCTATTATCCCAACCACCCGATTACTCACAAAGATTGGGCAATGTATTTGGAGAGTATTCAAGTTTTGGATCGAAGAGTAGGCTGGATCCTCAAACGATTAGACGAGGAAAACTTAACCGAGAACACTGTCATCTTCTTCATGAGCGATCATGGTCGTGCACATCCTAGAGGGAAGCAGTTTTTGTACGACGGCGGTACTCGGATTCCGCTAATTGTACGTTGGCCAGATAAAATCGAAGCAGGTACAATTGTCGAGGATCTCGTGAGTGGTGTCGATTTCGCTCCTACTACCTTGTCGATTGCGGGATTAGAAGTGCCCGATTTCATGCAAGGTCAAATCTTCTTGGGAGAGCAAGCCAATCAGCGTCGTGCCGTTTTTTTGGCTCGTGACCGATGTGACGAAACCGATGACCGCATCCGAGCCGCCAGAAACAAACGGTTCAAATATATCCGGAATTATTATCCCGACCGACCTTATACTCAATTTAACGCCTACAAGAAGAACCAATATCCAGTACTAACGCTGATGGAAGTTCTCCACGATCAAGGAAAACTAACATCAGAACAGGCTCAGTTCATGGCCGAAACACGGCCAGTAGAGGAATTTTACGACCTAGAGTCCGATCCATACGAACTGAATAATCTGATTGAGCACTCAGATCTACAAGATCAGGTAGCTAGACTTAAACATGAATTAGATCAGTGGATTCATCAAACAGGCGATATGGGTGCCATTCCAGAATCGGAAGAAATCGCAACAGCCTGGGATCAACAGATGGCAAACCAATTTTCAAAATGGATGCAGGAAAAAGGATTATCCGCTGAGACCGACAATCTAACCTATTTGGACTGGTGGGAACAGCAACTTGGGTGCGACTAGGTCAACTGCGAAGTGAGTTGCTCATTTTTTGTTTAAGGAATTTGTATTTATACACTAATTAACCGGCAAATCGAGCATTTTCGACAACAAGGATATTTAGAGCTGTTTGAAACCATGACCGAGGCACTACGATCACAATCAGAATCCGCATGAATGGACCAACGTGGAAACGAATGAAGCATATGCCGGCATCAAAAAAGAGCTTCGTCAGCAATTAATGCATTGGCTTGAGGGAAGCAAGATACCGCAAGGATACAAAGGTTGAAAAAGAAGACCATGGCACCCCTGGATTACCCCACCAAACATGCAGACAGCCTGCTACATCAAAGCAGTAGTTTCCTTCGCTGCTCATCGCTACCCAATCCATCAGGAACCTCTTGTTTGGAATGGTAAGATTAGCCGAAATCTCACTATTTCTAAAGAGGAGATTAACCCCGCGTTCCAGTCAATGGGCCTTAACATCAATTTGGGACAGATTTATAGATCATTTTTCAAAATAAATCAATGCATCAAGTTCCTAAGTCTAGATATGTCTAGCGTTTGACAAGAAAACGCGCAAGATTCTGAGTCCGATCAGAAAGGGTCTGATAAAGCTGAAGAGGTAAGTGCGGTTGAAGGCGGCTATCCCGATACCAAGGCGCAAAGTAGCCAACACCGAGCATAGGCCGAATTTGGTCCGAATTATTCGAGGTTCCACCATGCCAGCATCGAACATCACGGACAATGGCCGTACCTGCCGGAGCACAAATAAAGGATTGTTTGAGGCGTTCCGGCTCCTCTTCCAATGTAGGGATTGGCGTACGCGTTCGATGTGTTCCCGGCACGAAGCGTGTAGCACCATTCATCTGCGTAAATTCAACCATCAAATAGTTAACAACGATGAATGGTGTTGGTACGTCCTTAACGGTGACGAGTCCCAACGAATCATTGAAAAAATCACCGAGATCACTATGAAGCGACTGAATTTCGGCTCCTGGTGTAGAGTAGTCACCGCCCACGCCGGAACAGACAAAGTCAGAGCTATTCCAAATGGCCTCCAGAATTGGAAGAATAGATGGGTTATCAATTAACTGAGCCCATTCCAGATGATGGACCTGTGAACCAAAAGAGTAGCGAGCATATCCGCGATTGGCTTGATCCAGCGGAATTTGTTCCATCTGTTGGGTGATGACACGTTCAGCTCCGGATTGGGCGGTGACAAGTTGACTGGCTGTTAACGCATTTTGAATAACGACGAAACCGTCTCGATGAAAGACTTTAGCCGCTTTTCCTATTTCCTTAGGATCAAGGATCTCAACCTGAAGCATATCATAATGCCTGATTATCCTGGTTATAGTAATCGTTGTGTTGACCTTGGTGGAAATTGTGTCCCCACACCCCACGGAATGCTGTCTGTCGCCTCGGAGGCATCTGGTCAATCACTTCGGTAGGCAAATTAACTTTGTGCCATTGAGCTAAATAGCTGTTGTAACAATTGAAAATTGCTCGCCTGTCTTGGCTGCTATCCTTCCACTCTAGGCCATAGTGCCAACAACTTTCGGAAAAGATCAGAACAGATCCGGGAGGACATGAATAGCTCTCGTACAGCCATGGATCGAACTGCCGGTAATCCTCTGGAACAGGAAAGTTCACTTTATGGGATCCGGACATAATCGGTGTGCCACCCTGCCCCTTTTGAACTTCGGTCAGTTCCCAGACAACACGTGTTAGACCTGACCAGATCCGACCGTTTAAAACACGATAAGCAAGGGGCCCAACAATCGGACCGCAGTGGGGTGAACTTCCTGACTGACCTGCAGTGCGATACATAGCAAAACTATTCTCGCAACGAAAGCCGTAAGAATCAGGCCCGGGGTCGGGCGCAATAATTTCGCGCAGGACGCCGACGATAGCGGGGTGATCAATTAATTCCTGAGCCGGGCCAGCCAACGAATATCGTTTATATTCAGGTAATGAATCAGTCTCATTTTTGAGTTTGTGCAGATGTTCCCGGCAAGCTTCAATCAATTCTGGTTCTAACACACCGGGCAACAGCACCCAGCCTTTTAGATCGAAAATAAATTTTTGCTCGTCCGTCATCGGAACGGGATCAGCTGTGGTTGAGATAACATTCACAATTAACTCCTTAAATAACAAACAATGATAAAATTCGGTTAGTATGTCAGTGCTGTGATTTATAACTTTGACAGAACAAAACCTCCCAACAGCTAATCTTCAGGACGTTCCCCGTGAGGAGCCATCTTGACTAGTCTGGGATCAAATCGTGCGATAATTTCCACCAAGTCGGATTGATCTGCCATCACTTTTTCGATGTTTTTATAGACGAAAGGAACCTCGTCCAAACCAGCAGATAACAAAGTCACCTTTTTGTCTTCCAGTATCTTCCGTGTATCTTTCCAATTGAGTGTTTTGATAGCTTTCTTTCGGCTCATAACTCGTCCTGCACCGTGAGCCGCCGAGTTTAGCGATTCCAGATTCCCCTTCCCACGAACCACAAAAGCGGGACTTGCCATTGATCCCGGAATGATGCCAATCGCTCCTTCACTTGCCGGGGTTGCTCCTTTACGGTGGACAATTACGTCACGCCCATGATGGTGTTCTTTCCAAGCAAAGTTATGATGATTTTCCAGGTCCAGCAGAATATCCGCCCCCAGATGCGCAACTATATGCTGATGAATACAAGCGTGATTGGCAGCAGCGTATTTCCCCATCAGTTCCATGGCAGCCCAATACTCTTGTCCAACTTCAGTATCCATATCAAGCCAAGCTAGCTGACGAAGTCTTTTGGGCAACTCGGTGTGTAACTGTTGAGCCAATCTACTATAGTGAGAGGCAACAATAGCACCAGTACCTCGACTACCGCTATGACTGAGGAGTGCCAGATAAGTTCCTGCCTCCAATCCCAATTCGGCATCATCAATTGTCAAAACTCCAAACTCAACAAAATGATTACCGCTACCACTGGTACCTAATTGACTCCAAGCCTTATCTTTATTTTGCTTAGTAATGGGTGAAACTGACCATTCCTCATCCAAAATCTCATGCCAACGTCGGTTTTTAAATTTAGAGCCGATCCCAAATCGAGTTTCCTTCTCAATGGAATTGACCAATCGGCTTTTACCACCATTTTGATCTAAAGTTTCAACAGGCATATCTAAGACCGTCATTTTCACGCGGCAGGCAATATCAACACCAACCGCATATGGAATCACGGCATTATCGGTAGCCAAAACACCACCGATCGGTAACCCATAACCTAAATGCGCATCCGGCATCAATGCGCCCACAACTGATACAGGCAACTGGCAGGCATTTTTCATCTGCTGAACAGATTGAGGTTCTAAATCTTTACCCCACTGCTTGTACGTTGCTAGTGTTTCTGGTGGGATATAAGTATCTTTTACCAAGACCTCCGCCAGTTTGCCATAGGTTTGATTGTCGCTGTGCGCAGCCGGATTTGCTGCAATACCCGACAAGATAATTCGTATTTGCTTTTGATCGTGTCCCTGTGAGGCCAGATACCCAATAAGTTGGTAGGCACGTTTGGTGGGTTCCCCCTTGGGAATTCCAATTTTCTTTAATTCTCTTGTTTTCATGGTTTTACCACCAGATTAGATCTATACCCAAGTCTCTATCAGCTTGGCAATAGCGATGCCATACTCTCCAGCTATAGAGTAAAGCAGATATATGTCATCCCCTTCACGATAAATACAGGGATCTCGCAATTGGCGGACTCTGTTCTCAATTTTTCCGCTCTCGGAGGGTTTCAAGACAAGATCTGCACCTTCGTATGCTGTCTCTGGTTCCAAAACTGTTTCAGCCGGACTAGGTTGCCAATCCATCCAATCCGGTGTTAAATCAATTGTTGAACAGAGAATTCTCTCAGGACAGTCCAACTTATTGCTATAGAAAACCGTCAGTCGGCTGCCGTCCAACTGAATAGCAGAATGACGCATATTTTCAGAGAACAAGGTTGGCCCCAGCTGAAAGTTTGTCCGACCATTCTGTGATCGATAAAAAACACCCGGCATGGCCAACGCATACACATAATCATTCCACCAGAAGACTTTGAAGTAAGAGTTTCCGAGATTTTCTGGGAAAGCGGTAAAATGAATACCATCTTTCGAAACAGCAACCTTAGATTGTTGGTTTTCGGCATCGTGTACAGGGCCATGATAGTACATGATGATCTCCTGACTGGCGTAATCAATATGTACATCAGGCGAAGCCAGATGCCTTTGGCAGAAAGAATCTTCCAACTTCAACGTGCCAAGTTCATAGGTCTGCCAATCCGCTGTCAGTTCATCGGCATACGCTAAACGAATATATTTGCCGTTATGGCATGCAAAGTATAAGTAATACCTCCCTAAAGGTTTCTCCACCCATTCAGGTACTTGGATCAATGAAGGGCCATTAATATTACGGCCCATTCTTTCATCCATATAGGGAACAATAATAGGATTATTTTCTAGACGCTCAACACGCATATGTATCTAAAATCAGGAAGTGGATTCCGGCGGAGGATTTCTGCTCCTTATTAATTTGCCGTTGAGGTGATAATACCACCGAATATACAAATAAGTTTTAAGCTAATTCCGACTATGTCCCTGGGTCTGGTATTTTTCAAGCAGCTTTGTCAATCGCTCGACAGTTTCCGGCTGTTCCAAGTAAAGATTATTGGTTTCGCTGGGATCATCATCAAGATTATAAAGTTGGCCTTCGGGACCGCCTGGAGACGGCGAGACAGTCCGTGGTGAACTGAACCCACCAGAACCAAGTCCTTGAATCAATTTCCATGCCCCTTGACGAATAGCGAACATTCCGCTTACTGAGTGATTAACGATAGCATCCCGTATTGGTTGATCTAATTGATGGTCAACCAACACAGGTAAAATGTTGACACTGTCTTCACCCGCATTTTCAGGTAAGTCTTCACCAACAATTCCAACGACCGTTGCCATCAAATCAGTTAAGCAGATAGTCTGATCACTTACTGTTCCGGCTTCAATTTGTTCCGGCCAGCGAGCAATAAACGGAATACGGTGTCCACCTTCCCAAATGTCAGCTTTCTGACCACGCAAATGCAGATTTGAACGATGATCAAATTGTTCAATATCATTTTGATACCAATGAGAGCCGTTATCACTAGCGAGAATAATGAGTGTGTTTTCAGTCAGATTGTGTTGATCCAGCGCATCCATAATCTGCCCAACCGACCAATCCACCTGTGCGGTGAAGTCACCATAGTACCCAGCCCCACTCTTGTCCAAAAATTCTTTGGTTGGCACCCAAGGAGTATGTGGAGCCGTCAATGGGAAATACAGAAAAAACGGATTTTCCGGCACCTCTTTGGCATTTTTTTGGATGAACTCTACCGACTTTTGCGTAATGATGGGTAGAACATCAACATGCTTGAAGCTAGGTGCGATTGACCCTCCACGCCAAAATCCTCCACCATTCTGACGACGATGTGCACTCCCTTCTATCGTTCCAGTAGCCAGTTCTACGGGACGGTCATTTTCGATAAAGACGTACGGGTCCATATCTAAGGAGGCGGGGATACCATAAAAATAGTCAAATCCGAACGTAACCGGCCCAGGGTGTAACGGTTGATCATAATCGATCTGATGCTTCCGATCAACAGGATCACCGTTTTGGAACCCAAGATGCCATTTGCCAACACATCCGGTCGCATAACCATGTTGTTTAAGCACGGAAGCAACCGTCATCCTATCTTCTTCAATCAGACTCGCGGAATATCCCCAAAGAACGCCATTCTTCAATCGGGAACGCCAAGCGTATCGACCGGTAAGAACACCGTATCGCGTTGGAGAACAAACCGCAGATGGCGAGTGGGCGTCGGTAAAACGCATCCCTCGTGACGCCAACCGGTCCATATTAGGGGTTGGAATCTTTGAATCCGGATTATAACAACCCAAGTCTCCATATCCCATATCATCCGCTAGAATAAATACAATGTTCGGTTGAGCAGGTATGTTATTATTAGTGAATGTTTGCGAACTCACAGCTAACATCGTAGATAATAAGGTCATCATGATTATCCTGAGTTGTGCTCTCTAATTAAAGTATAAAAAAACGATTATGGTAACAGATAAAACAGTATTATTATAACAAAACCGAGACAAATAATCTATGTCAGCTTTTCTAAATTGTAAGTATGAAGTATTTGAGAAATTTAGGTGCGTTCTCAGACACCCGGATTAAGATGTTAAAAGACGTTATCCTAAGAAAAACTGAAGTAGTTAAATCCATAGACCTAGCACTGGAGAACCTATGAACGCGATTGGCCATCAAATCCACGAATTAGACACACCTGTCCTCTGGGTGGATTTAGAGATTATGGAAAGAAACATTCAATTGTTGGCAGACTTTTTTAGTGCTGCTGGTGTTGACTGGCGTCCACACACCAAGGGAATTAAGGTGCCGGCAATCGCACATAAAGCTATCGAAGCCGGAGCAATAGGTGTTACCTGCGCGAAGCTAAGTGAAGCCGAGGTTATGGCATATGCGGGAATTAAAGATATCCTAATCGCCAATCAGGTCATAGGTACTAAGAAGATTCAACGACTGGCTAACTTATGCCGTCAAGTTAATATCAAGATCGCCGTGGACAACGAATTGAACATTGCTGAACTCGGACAGATCGCCACACAGTTTGATACCGAAATCGACGTGCTGGTTGAAGTTAATACGGGTATGGATCGTGCTGGTGTTCCTCCAGGACCAGAGACAGTCAGAATATCCCAGCTTATCACAGAAACAGCGGGACTTTGTTATAAAGGACTCATGGCTTGGGAAGGACATGCAGTCGGAATTGAAGATCCGCAGTTAAAAAGGGAAACTGTTGAGGCGGCAGTAAGCATCCTCAAGGAGACAACCGAAATGTGCCAAGAAGCAGGATTATCGGTTGAGATTGTCAGTGGAGGTGGAAGCGGCACCTACAAAATCACCTCGCACTTATCGGGGATTACTGAAATTCAAGCTGGCGGTGCACTGTTTTGCGATATGTCGTATCAAAAATGGGGAGTTGACACTCAGCCTTCTATTTTCGTCAGAAGTTTGGTAACCAGCCGACCCAATCCAAAACGGATCATCTTCGATGCGGGCTTCAAAGCGTTGCCAGCTTGGGGAGAAAGAATGCCAACACCAATTGGCATATCTGGGTTTGAATCATTTAAGGCCTCTGCCGAACATGGTGTCGTAATGTTAAATGCGCCAGAAAACAAAATTCAGATTGGTGAGACATTTGACTTCATGCTTGGCTACGGGGACTCAACTGTCTTCCTACACGATATGCTGTACGGAGTTCGTCAGAATGTCGTCGAAGTTGCATGGTTAATTCATGGGCGTGGTAAAATCCATTAAACTGCTAAATTTGAGAATTCCCTGTTCTAGCTTGCTGAACCATCTCAACTAGAACCTTTCTGACTTCGGCAGCGTTTCGTACTTGGCGGATAAAGTTCAACCTGATTCCCTGTAGCTGACCATCCTGTGTTAACTCAAGGTTAAACCCAAGCTGATCCACCGCTGTCATCCTGATTTGGTCACCCGAATGATTACCGAAATGCTGTGATAACAGTGCCAATGCATCTGTGTGATCTTCGTTCATATGCTGGATGATTTCAGGAGCAACATCAGCCAGTGAATCGACTTCCGCTTGCTGATATTCTTCCGCTGTAACCCATCCCATTACACCAAATCCACCCACGAAATAGAGGGCTATAATCTTCATACGGTAGAAAGCAAAATCACCAAAATCGACCCAGTATCTTGCTTCTTGATGTTGGTTGAGATAACTTTCTCTTATCACTGCCAGATCTTCCTCAGCAACTTGAGTGATTTCACCCATAATGGTAACCCTTGCCTTTCCCAATGGATCCTCATCTGCAGCCGCCTCTATAATAAGTAGACTGGCTTTCGGATTATGCCGAAGGTTTTGGGTATGGATTGCCATGGTGCTAATTAGGAATGTTGGATTACCCGTTTGATCTAAACCGTAAGGCATTACCGATCCAAAAGGCCAACCCGAATGTTTTTCAGACAGCGTCGACAGGCTGCCGACTTGTTGGAGATGAATCAGCGTTCGCACACGTTCAGCATAAGAGAGCTCCAATATCTGATGTTGTGTGGAGCTACTTTCCTGACGATTATCTGGAGTTTCACCAGACATTTCCAAACCCCCTATGTATGATTAATTGATAAATATTCCTCATTTTAAATTGCGTTTCCTTTCATCCAATCCAGCCGCTAACTCCGGGTCGATCCACCAAGTATCCATACCAAGGCTATACTGTGGCCGTACCGCAGGCATACGAAACTTATCCCAATACAGAATGCGGTAAGCGGCAATGTGCCAATGTGGAATCACATAGTGGTTGTGTAATAGTACCCGATCAAGCACTCGGGTACGAATAATGAGACTTTGACGATCCGGTGAGGAAATAATTAGATCAATCAACTCATCAATTACTGGATCTTTGATGCCCGCAAGGTTTCTGGTTCCGTTGAGATCCGCTGCTTTCGAACTCCAGAAATCACGTTGCTCGTTTCCTGGAGAGAGGGATTGCCCCCAATTAGCAACCACCATGTCAAAATCATAACTATCCGTTCGGTTCTGGTACTGTGACGTATCTACAGTATTGACGTTTGCTTGTATCCCCAGTTTCTCCAGATTTTTTGTGAAAGGCAGCACTATTCTTTCGAATTCCGGCGAAACAAGAAGAATTTCGAAACTCATAACTTCCCCTGTTGCTGTGTTAGTCAGTTCTCCATCCTGGACTTCCCATTTTGCCTCTTTCAGGAGACGAAGTGCTGTTCGTATATTGCCTCGGATGTTACCGGAGCCATCCGTCTGAGATAACGAAAAGACCTGATTAAAAACCTGATCCGGCATCTGCCCCCGATACTGATCCAAAATACGCAATTCCTCTTGACTTGGCAACCCACTGGAAGCCAGTTCAGAATTGGAAAAATAACTGAAGGTGCGCGTGTAAGAACCGTAGAAAAGATTTTTATTTGTCCACTCAAAATCGAAAGCATAACCGAGGGCTTGACGGACTTTTCGGTCTTTGAATATTTTGCGTCTAGTATTAAAGACAAAGGCTTGCATTCCTTGCGGATTGTCATGCTCTATCTTTTCCTTAACAATGACGCCTTGTTCAACAACTGGAATGTTGTAACCAGTAGCCCATTCCTTAGCTGTTCTTTCAAACAAAAAATCAATTGCACCCGCTTTGAATGCTTCTCTTTCAATATTTCGATCCCTGTAATAATCATAGTGGATGATGTCAAAATTATGCCGTCCAACATTTACTGGCAATTCATTTCCCCAATAGTTTGGGTTCCGTTGATAAGTAATGGAACGACCGGCATCTAAGCTTTTTATCTTATAAGGGCCGCTACCAACTGGTGGTTCAAGCGTAGTTGACTCAAAATCGCGTTCCTGCCAATAATGTTTAGGTAGTATCGGCATCTGTCCGGTAATCAAGGGTAACTCTGGATTCGGCGGTCCACTGAAAGTAAACTTAACTTTTCGATCACCCACCTTCTCCACACTAGCTAAGTTAGCATAGTAAGAACGATAAAAAGGATGCCCTTTCGCTTTGAGCGTTTCCAGTGACCAGATTACATCCTCCACAGTCACTGGCTGTCCATCGTGCCATTTGGCCTCGGAACGTAAGGTGAAGGCCACCCAGGATCTATCTTTTGGCCATTCAATACTTTCAGCTAACAAACAATATTCGGTGAAAGCCTCATCATATGAATTGGTCATTAAGGTCTCGAAGAGATTTCCAAGACCTGCGGCCGATCTGCCTTTTAAAATAAAATGATTCAGATTGTCGTAACTGCCAAATGCGCCTTCGACAATTTTACCTCCCTTAGATGCAGTAGGATTCACATAATCAAAATGTGGGAAATCCGAACCGTACTTGGAATCCCCATGCATGGCAAGTCCATGCGCTCGGTATATTTCTTGGCTTAATACCACCTGATAATGGATGATAGAAGATAGCAACACTGCCAGGACAAAAAATGCTTTTTTCATTTGAACTCCCATAAATGAGTAACTTGACTACATTTGAATTTTATGTGTTTTGTGTTTCTGATACAGTTTCAAGATCAAAGGCAGCGGTAATAAGTGACCTAGTATAATCGTCTTGTGGGTCTTCAAAGATTGATTCGACTGCACCCCGCTCAACCACTTTTCCATCCCGCATAACGATTACTTGATCCGCCATAGCACGAACAACCTTTAGATCATGGCTGATAAAAATGTAAGATAGATCATGTTCCCACTGAAGTCGTTGTAACAAATCGATGATTTGTGATTGTACACTCACATCCAGTGAAGAGGTGGGTTCATCAAGTACGATCAATCTTGGCTTTAACACAATAGCTCGAGCAATAGCAACCCGTTGCCTTTGTCCGCCAGAAAATTCGTGAGGGTACCGGTCTTTAATTTCGGGATCTAGACCCACATCCTCTAAGACACTAATAATCATCCCTTCACGTTCCTCTCTATTTTTGGCAATACCGTGCACTTTCATCCCTTCTTCGACAATTTGTCCAACTGACATCCGGGGGTTTAGACTACCGAAAGGATCCTGAAAGATTATCTGCATTTCACGTCGCAGCGGTCGAAGATCATGAAACTTAAGCCCTTGAATTCCCTGATCTCTGAACTGAATTTTACCTTCGGATGAGATCAGTCTCAGCAAGGATAATCCAAGTGTCGTCTTACCCGAACCAGATTCACCAACAACACCCAGCGTTTGTCCCTTGCAGACAGTTATTGTAACACCATCAACAGCTTTTACATAGTCATGAATGCGACGAAAAATCCCCTTTTTTATCGGATACCAGACGCGAAGATTGTCAGCATGAATCAAGGGTTCCGAAGTTGGGTGAGACTGTTCAGCTCTTTTGGGTTCAGATTGCAGGAGATGCTTGGTATATTCATGAGACGGTTGATCAAATATCCTCGTAACAGCCCCTTGCTCTACAATCTGACCATTATTCATTACACACACACGATTGGCCACCTTTTTAACCACTGCCAGATCATGGGTAATGAACAGCATTGCCATTTTGAATTGATCTTGCAAATCCTTTAACAGCTTAAGAATTTTCGCCTGAATTGTAACATCTAATGCGGTCGTCGGCTCATCGGCAATGAGCAGATCAGGCTCATTGGCTAGGGCCATGGCTATCATCACACGTTGCCTCTGCCCGCCGGATAACTCATGTGGGAAGGCGTTAAGCCTTTGGCTCACTTGTTCCATCCCAACAAGATGGAGCAACTCGAGGGTACGCTGACGTGAAGATTCTTTAGAGAGACCTTTGTGAATTAACAATGTTTCACCCACTTGCTTTCCAATTGAGTGCAAGGGATTTAAAGAGGTCATGGGTTCTTGAAAGATCATGGAAATCCGGTTTCCACGGACAGAACTCAGTACCGACAAAGATCCACCAACCAGTTCCTGATCTTCCAGAAGAATACTGCCACTGGGATGGGAAGCGGCAGGATACGGCAACAACTGCAGAATACTCAGAGCGGTCACGGATTTACCGGATCCAGATTCCCCAACAAGCGCTACAGTCTCACCTCGATTGACAGTAAACGAAACATTTCGTGCGGCATGAACTATCCCCGCCTCAGTGCGAAAATCAACTGATAAATTTTCAACTTTCAACATTGTAGAGGCTATTTCCACAGACACAAACTATTCCTTGGAAGTGGCTAATGTCTTGCGCGGATCAAAGGCGTCACGTACAGCTTCACCGATGAATATCAGCAAGATCAGCATGATAGCTAATGTTATGAAACTGGTCAAACCAAGCCACGGTGCATGAAGATTGTTCCTTCCCTGCGTAATCATTTCACCTAGAGAAGCAGAGCCAGGCGGCAACCCAAACCCAAGAAAATCAAGACCTGTTAACAGAGTAATTGCACCACCGAGGTTAAAAGGTAAAAAAGTGATGGTTGCCACCATGGCATTTGGCAGGATATGCTTATACATAATGACTACGTTTGAAACACCAAGCCCTCTGGCGGCACGTACAAAATCGAAGTTTCTGGCACGCAGAAATTCTGCCCGTACCACGCCAACATACCCCATCCAGTTGAAGAGCAGTAAAATGCCAAGCAACCACCAAAAACTGGGCTGTACAACGCTCGCAAAAATAATCAGCAGATATAATCTTGGCATCGACTGCCATATTTCCATAAAGCGCTGAAACAGAAGATCAATCCAGCCACCAAAGAAACCTTGAACAGCCCCGGCAGAAACGCCGATGATACTTGAAAATAGCGTCAGGATAAGCCCAAACAAGAGCGAGATGCGAAAGCCATAGATCAATCTGGCTAAAACATCTCGACTTTGATCGTCCGTTCCTAACCAATTTTTTTTCGACGGTGATGCAGGAGCGGGACGTCCAAAGACCACTGTGTCGTATGAATACGGAATCAACGGCCAAATAGCCCATCCCCTTTCTTCAATTAACTCAACAACGAAAGGATCGCCGTAATCAGCTTCTGTTGGAAACTCACCACCGAAACGGGTTTCCGGATAAGATTTTACAACCGGAAACAAAAAACTCCCATCAAAATAGATTAATATTGGCTTATCATTGGCGAGGAACTCGCTGAATATGCTAAGACTAAAAAGGATTAAAAAAATATATAATGAAATATAACCTCGCCGGTTGGCTTTAAAATTAGCAACTCTCCGACGATTGAGAGGTGACATTATTTCAGACTTCCCTGGTTTCAAAATCAATTCTAGGATCAACCAGAGCGTAAGTCAGATCTCCAATAATTCCCATAATCAGTCCAAGCAGGGAAAAAAAGTACAGAGAAGCAAACATAATCGGGTAATCTCGGTTGATAGCGGCTTCGTACCCTAATAACCCTAATCCATCAAGAGAAAAAAGCACTTCGATAAAAATCGAGCCGGTAAACAGAATGCTGATGAAGGCACTTGGGAATCCGGCAATGACAATCAGCATAGCGTTACGAAAAACATGACCATACAGTACTTGCCTTTCGCTCAAACCTTTGGCTTTGGCTGTTATCACATATTGCATTCCTATTTGGTCAATGAATGAATTTTTTGTTAGATAGGTCAAGGTTGCAAAACCACTAATAACCATGGCCACAACAGGCAGTGTCATATGCCATAAATAGTCAAAAATTTTGTGGAATAGGCCAAACTGGTTCCAGTTTTCAGACACCAACCCGCGAATTGGAAACCAAGTGAAATACCTTCCTCCAGCAAAAACAATGATCAACAAAAGGGCAAATAGGAAACTGGGAATTGCGTACCCAACCGTAATGATACTACTGCTGACAACATCAAACCGCCCACCATCGCCAACAGCCTTGGCAATTCCCAGCGGGATAGATATTGTATAAACAAGCAGCGTTGTCCAAAGACCGAGCGAGATGGAAACCGGCATTTTATCAATCACGATGTCCATCACACGACGATCCTGAAAGAAGCTGTCTCCAAAATCAAAAGTCGCATAATCAATCATCATCTTGAAGAAACGAACATGGATCGGTTTATCCATACCGTACATTTCCTCTATCTCGGCAATCAGACTGGGGGATAAACCTCTCGCACCGCGATACTTACTGCTCAAATTGGAGGAAGCATCAAATGATTGCCGGTTCCGATTTTCCCCCATCGCCTCCCCAGTCCCCGAACTGGCGAAACGCGCCGTCGCTTCCACCGCATCTCCGGATAATTCAGCGATCATTCGCTCTACTGGCCCACCAGGCACAATTTGAATAATAAAAAAATTGATTGTCATGATGCCCAGTAAAGTTGGGACAATAAGAATTAATCGACGCAGTATATAGGCGAACATGATTATTTTGAGGGAAATAGATATTTTTGCATTCAGATAACAACTAAATTGCAGAACTAAGATGAGATAAGGAGTATATATCCTGCCAGAAAAGAAACAGATACTCGCAGTTAAAAGACCGCAGGATTGTGGGAAAATGAACTGCGCACATTCCTACGGTCAATCCCAGATTCCTTCTCAGAAATTTCGGTTTCGGGCGGCCAGAAACCAACTAATCCAATCGAACCTCCATCTCTCGTTTCTCCTCCCACGATCGGACAATAGCATCAACGACCCGTAAAGCCTGAAGACCATCCCGTCCATCTGGTTTGGGAGACCTGCCAGCTAACAGGTCCCTGACAAAGGCAGCCATCCGAGGGGCAAAAGTACCATCAAAAGCCAATTGTTCCATACGGAAAATAGAAGGTCGGTATTCTTCTACAACCTGATTGTCACGCCTCATCAGAGTCGCCCGGCTGATCACATTATCTACCACTATTTCACCACCATCCCCGCATATTTCCACCCGTTCAATTGGGTTAATGAAATCACTGTCCCAACTTGCCAATAGTGAGGCCACAGCCTGATCGGCATATCGAAGTGATATTGCCATACTGGTCCAGCACGGCGTATCCCCGGCCTTGACACTGTCATAACGAGGTCTTGCCATTTGCACGCTGACAGCAACAATTTCACCTCCAAACCAACGGAGAAGATCAACAGCATGGGTTTCCAGTTCATACAGGAGGTAATATTCACCTTTCCAGGAGGAAGCTGGGCCACCTTGTGACAGTTTCATATCGACATAAGCCAACTTGCCACACTCTCCAGCATCGAACCACTCCCGTGCCTTGACATAACCGGGAGCAAAACGGCGATTATAATCGATAGCCAGTTCAACCCCCATTTCTTCAGCTTTGGCTACCATGGCCTCAGCTTCGTCAATTGACAGGGAAAGCGGTTTCTCGCATTGGACATGCTTACCCGCTTCCAAGCATTCCATTACAGGCTCAAAGTGCAAATGATCCGCTGTGACAACATCCACAGCCTGACATTCTTCGTTAGCCAGCATCTCTTTGATTGACGAATACCAGTTGGAAATCCCAAGTTCCTGCGCGCGAGCTTCGGCTTTGGCTTCATCCATATCGCAGACAGCTACCAGATCTGCTTCTGGACATTGCATATAACCTTGCTGATGCCGGAAACCAATACCTCCACATCCAACAGCAGCAATCTTTAATCTTTCTGACATCTTAAATCCTTAATCACTCTTTCAATTTCTATATCAAGTGTTGTCAAACAATAATCTTTTTCAACCAGATTATTTTCTCAATATCATTTTGATAGTTATCAAATAATTTTTCTATAATTTAAATCTATCACAATTCACCACATTATATCACAAACTGAGCCTTGCCCTTTAACCCCATTATTTTCGCAGACAGATCTAAATTAAGTACATAACCATTTTTAGTGCAAATTGCAGAAAACTGATATTCATGTTAGGATAATCTTCGCAAACTTAAGATTATTGGAGGTATCGAATGCCTATCAATCCTTTTAAAATTTCCGGCCAATGGTATCGTGGGAATACCCATAGTCACAGCACAGAATCGGATGGGAGACTGCCGATTGCTGACCGTTTCACCGCCTACCAACAGGCTGGCTATGATTTTCTGGTAATTACCGATCATCGGACGGTTAGCGAGGTTTCTGCCTATAGCACTGAAGATTTTTTAGCCATATCCGGAAGTGAGGTTCACCCCGAAAACCCCTATGGCGGCAGCACTTATCATATTGTGGCCATTAATATCCACCAAAAAATTGATTGTGCAAAACTCCATCCAAATGAGGTTTTGGAAGAGATTAAACAACAGGGTGGAGAAGCTGTACTTTGTCACCCATACTGGTGTGGACACACGCTTCTAGACTATCAGCCTCTAACCAATTATTTCGCTGTTGAAGTATACAATGATACCTGTACGGGAATTGGAAAAGGATTTTCTGAAGAGGCTTGGGATAACATGCTCGACCGAATTGGTCCAGTACACGGTATTGCGGCAGACGACGCCCATGGCACTGAACACGACTGTTTTCACGCGTGGGTGGTGCTAAAGGCCACGGAACTCACCACCGATGCCATCATGGATGCTTTTCGTACCGGATCTTTTTATTCCACGCTGGGGCCTGAAATTGTTGACTTAGACTTGATCGAGGGAAATGAACATTCGAAAAAGACGATCACCCTAGAGTGTTCCCCTGTACAATCTGTTGTTTTTAAAGGCCAACAAAGCCGAGGAAAATCTGTTGTTGCCCCTGAAGGCGAATACATAACTCAGGCGGAATACGATGTCCCAAGCGGTACCAGTTACGTACGCGTGGAAATAACGGACGATCACGGCAAAAAGGCGTGGTCTAATCCATTCTACTTTTAGTACTTTTGAATATTCCTACTGTGCTAGGATTCTTCTTATTTCTTGTAACCCTTCTAAATACAACTGATTTTTTGGATCAATTTGTAAGGCCTTTAAAAGACTTTTCTCAGCCTCTACGTATCGACCGGTATTATAGTATATCCAAGCCAATTGATTGAGATAGACACTCGAGCTTGGCGCAAGTCGTATAGCAGTTTGCGCTAGTGAAATTGCAATATCCAAATGAATTTGGTTATCAATATATAATTGTACAAGTTTTCCGTACGTCTTTGGGGCTTTGGGTTGCAAACGAATAACCTTTTGATACTCTTCAGCAGCTGCTTCTAATTTCTTCTGCTTAACCAAGATAGCGGCCAAAACCATGCGAGCTTGTACTAGATCCGGCTTTAAAGAAACCGCCTTCTGACAGGCAATAACAGCATCTGCAAGTTTCTGTTGTTTCGCGTAGACGATACCTAGATTAATCCATACTTGAGGAAGATTGGGCTTTAATTGACCTGCACGTTGATAATATTTTTCTGCACTAGCGAGATCCTGTTGGTGTAGCGCTATTTGTCCTAAGCCGGCGTGAGCTTCTGCCAGTTCAGGTCTCAGATCTAACGCCTTATAATAAATCCTTTGTCCTTCTTGGTATTCTTTCTGTTGTGTATAAACAGCACCCAATCCAACGTAAGCTTCGACGCAAGCTGCGTCTCTTTGTAGCGCGCGATCATAAGTCTGTCGTGCTTGTTTCGATCTGTTATACTTTAGGTAGATCGCTCCCAGGTTGCATAGAGCCTCCACTTTCTTTCTTCCCACGCAATTATGTACCCTTTGTTGATATAGTTGTAGTTCATTTTCCATTTTGCTGAGTTTTTGGAATTTCTGTAAAGCGCTGTCAGCTTCAACCTTCCTTCCCTGCTGCAAATAGACACGAGCAATGCCGTAATGCGCCTCGCTCAACATAGGCTGAATCTCTATAGCCCGTTGGAAGTGAGTAATTGCCTTCGTCCAATTTCCCTTCTTAGCGAGAAGTGTTGCCTGTTGTTGGTGTGCTTCTGCCCATGAAGGCGAATTTACTATTGCCCTGTTTGAATGTTCCAGAGCAGCTTCAACATCTCCCTGTTTCTCATAGATAAGGGATAGATGATACCATGCGTCTGGTATATCGGGATTCAAGTCTAAAGCTTTTTTCAATCGGGTTACAGCATCTGTTAATCGATCTAACCGTTCATGTACCAGCCCTTGTCCAATATATGGTTCTGGTAATTCTGGCGCGAGTTGAGATGCCTCCTGATAGGCTTGAAGGGATTGGTCATACTGCTCTTGCTGCAAATATGCAAAACCGAGTCCAGTGTATGCTTCTACTAACCATAGATTGATAGATGTTAATGCTATTACCTTTTGGTATGTTCCTATCGATTGACCATAATCGTCTTGTTGTAGGTATAAACGTGCTAAACGGGCGAGTAATTCCAATGATTCTGGATTGGATGCCAGAGCTTTTTTGGTAGCTGATACAGTTGATAAAGAATCATAATCAGATGCTGTGTTCCCCTCTGAGGAGACGCTTCCAGAAAAGGATGCAAGCACCAGACTGAAGACAAGAATTAATGACCGACACCACAGCATCTGATTTTTCTCTTGGTTAACATAGAACAATAAGGAATGACACAAAAACGCCTGTCAGCGTAACAGAAACTGACAGGCATTTAGGATAACCCAAAAATTTTGTGTTATTTTATCAACGTGATTTGATTGTTCCCCACATGACAGTGAGCCTGTCCTGGGGTGTAACAGCCATAACTGTTTCCAAACCGTTGTCCATAATCTCTTCAACTTCGTCACCTGATAAAGCTCTATTGAATAATGCCATATCATCCAACATGCCTTTCCAATAGTGACCACTACCTTCTCTGAACCCTAGTCCCAGGTAGTTGTCATTGGTAACCATTTTCCCCGACAACTTAGCCTCAGCAACCAATTTCCCGTCGATATAAGTGTACTGGCTTTTCCCATCGTATATGGCTGCTGTATGATGCCACTTCCCAACCTCAAAAGCATTATTGGGTGAGTTGAAACAGTTTCTCGCTCCACCTGCGTTCTTACAAAAGTGTGTGTGACGACCACCACTATTAGTAAAGTGTGCGTAGTTTTCGTTTGGTCCCGACATCGGCCCTTTGGAAAAGAAGGTTTGCCAACCATCTCCAGTTCCTTCCCAATTAAACCAGCAAACCATGGTGACAGCCCCTTCTAGATCTAAGGACTTAGCATCAGGAACTTCAATAAAATCTCCTGATCCACTAAATTCCAGACACTTCCCGAACTTACCTTTGACCCACTTGGGCTTACCTTGAAAATCTCCATCATTTCCGGCGTCGGAAGAATCTTCAGCTTTGTCTCCAGATCCTTCGTCAAAAAGCCAAACACCTACAACACCATCCATTATATCAGCGCCAGATGCCATGAACCCCACAGTTGTCAGCAGAAACATCAGTGCGATAAGAAACGTGCATGTTTTCATAATTCCCCTCACTTATTTTTCAATATTATTTAGTTACTGTACCATTTAACCAGCGAATTTGTTCATATTATACACTAAATTAGAAACTCAATATAATAAACATTAATACGCCTTGCTTTTCAGCATAACATATGTTAGAAAAGTGATTAAAATCCAAGCTTGTTAATATAATTTCATTACATGTGCGAAAAGACGAATGCCAGTCATAAAAAACGATAAAATTGAAATGCCCGGATGGTGTGAGTTGCAATCCTATGAGCTTGTAGCACTCTCTCCCAACGAAGCCCACATCTTCAAACGAACCCACCCAAACGAAAAATTGATTATTGGCAAAGGGAAGTGCCAAATTCGGTTCGAAAATCAAGTTGTGCTAGGAGAAAACGGTACCAATTTAAATCTAACACAAGAAGACTCCTATTTTGAAATTACTGAAGTAATGCAGGAGACAATTGTCATACGAATGTGCGGTGATTGGCCGGGGGAAACCAGTTCAGGGATCTTTACAGTCAGCAAATCGGATGCACCTCAAGATGGTGGCGATCCAGTTGATTATCCGAAAGAAACCAATTTCGATAGCCACTATCACGATTGTGACGAATACTGGATCCTATTTGAGGGTAGCGGTACTGCTGTGACAGAAGGTCAATCATGCCAAGTTGAATACGGTGACTGCGTAGCAACAGGTATGGGACACCATCATGATTTCCCGCAAGCCACTGAACCTGTCAGGGCAGTTTATTTTGAAACCCTATTAGAAGGTCGAAAACGAAGTGGACATCTGTGGAACCATACACATGGTAAAGCCCAACCAGACCTGAAACGGGTTTAATCCTTTGATAAAGTATACAAGGTAAGCTGACTTGCTGGCGGAACAGCATCACGAGGCCTGTCGCGGTTTCTGGATAGCGTCTCCCAACGCAGAAGATAGTGTTCGGATAAATTTTGGCCTCGATCACGGCAAGTCTGAACTGTCAAACCAGGGAAATCGCCTCTGACTTCCGTTATTTCTAGCAGCAGGGAATCTGCTTGCTGACAAAATGTTTCGACCGGTTCAAGTGTATCCGGATTCAGTCGCCAACCCCCGGATCCCATTTCAACATGCGAATAGGATTGCACTAAACTGCCGTCCAGTTCCAAGTGCACTGCACCAACACGAATTTTGGCGCTGATTGAACCATTCCCTTTGAAATCCCAGCGATAATCCCAATTGGTCACTTGATAAATTTGCCATCGATTACTTTCCAGACGGGCGTTGTAGATTTGCGTCTTTCCTTCAACATCATGTTTGTGATAACTAACAATCGGTCGATTCTGATGGTCGAACCCCAGTGATTGGTTCATGTTGATCATCCCACCATCAACTGGAACGGGGTCAACAACAACACGTTTTTCATCAATGGTAATAGGTAGCTCTATTTCCTCTCCTTGCCCAGTTTCCCATTTTCTCAGATCTCGGCTGCGTGCATAAGAAATGTGGTGGTTAGTACGGCAATCCGGTGTGTCTCGCCACATCCAGACCAAATGGAAAAGTTTGTCCCTACCCATAATTGGGCCATGTGAATAAGCATTCATTAACCCTTTACCATCGAGCAAAGGCTGACCAATTAAAGGTTGCCATTTCTCAGTCGTTGGATCATAGACATTATAATAATCAACTCCATTTCCGCTCGATCCGTCACGGTAGCGAAAGATAAGTTCATTTTCTGACCCTCGCATGAAAACTGGATATGTACATCGCCCCTCATTTTGACCAGTCATGTGATCAACCTGAGCAAAACTTTGGATATTCAATGGTTGAGTGGTTCTGAAATAAGTTAATGGATCACCATGCATATTGCCGCAAAGGTGGATCTGGTCAGCGTCATCAATTGCCATTGTGACATAGTTGTGACTGTCCCATCCGACATAGGATGGAAATTTTGCCTGTTCAAAGGAGATCGAATCGATCCGTCGGGCAACAATTTCCATCTGGCGATTGGTATTATAGAAAGCAATAAACTGGTGCTGGTCATACGTCAATAAATCAAAGCCAACTGGATGCCCAGCCCAGACCTTTGCAATCTCGATTGAATTAAGGATTTTCATAATACCTTAATGAGTTGAGAGGGAAATATTTCTACTGAATTTTTTACTTTGACCTTGTTGGAATCGGAGCTTCAACATCGGTAAGAATCGCCCATGTTTGATACAACATCTGCATTTGCTTGACACGATCTGGATAAGATGCAGCCAAATTGTGCGACGCAGTTCGGTCAGCAATTAAATCGTACAACTCCCATTGTTTAAACGACTTATCCCAAACTAGCTTCCATTTTGCCTGTCGAACGGCACGATTATTTGAAAAATGCCAGTAAAGGGTTTGATGACCAGCACGTTGCTTTCCCTGAAAAATTGGCAACAGACTTAGCCCTTCCACTGGTAAGATAGATATCCTGTTTCGAGTTTTGGGATAGGATTTGTCTACAATATCAAGAAATGTTGGTAACAGATCAATAATGTGTCCAACCTGATTTGTCATCGTGTTGGCTTTAATCACATCCGGCCAGTGTGCGATAAACGGGGTAGCGATTCCGCCTTCATACATCCGCGCCTTGTATCGATGGAATGGGGTATTTTGAGCCCAGCCCCAACTGGGCCCGACAGCGGTATATGTCTCTGGAAGTCCAGGCACTTGCGACATGTCACGTCCGCCAGGTTCTTCCGCACAACCACCGTTATCAGATAAGAACATAATTAAAATGTTATGAATAATATCCAGTTCCTCTAACGTTTGCAAGATACGACCGATGTTTTGATCCATTGAATCGATCATTCCTGCATAGGTTGCCATGCGCAGATCTTCCCATTCGAGATTGGCCTTTTCCCATGCATTTAAGTCTGATGTTATAATAACGGTAGCCTCTAGACAAATCTAGCTGAGTACAAGTTAAAATAGCGTCAATGGAAACCGAGTTGGTACCGTTTCGCCATTTGTTAGTAGGAGAACCGCCTTGAAATATGTTTCGATCCTCAGTTTTGTAGCTGTTCTGATCGTAGGAATTTACGGGTATCAAAGCAATCGCTCCAAACGAGAAGAAAGCCTGAAGTCTCTTCAGCGGGAAGTTGATCAATATACACAACAGATTAGCACCAACCCATCTGATGAGCCTGCACACTACAAACGCGGCATGGCACATCGAAGGCTGAAATCATATCAGAAAGCGATTGATGATTTTACCAAGGTAATTGAGCTGAACCCGCAAAATGCAGATGCCTATCGATACCGAGGATTAACACACGCTATTTTAGGCAATCTTGACCAGGCGAACGAAGATTACGCAAAATCGCTCGATCTTGACGACAATAAAAAAAAAGAGGGATGAGTTTATTATACTTTCCTCATTCCCCCTGATTTTCCCCTGATGTGTAGCTCTTTAAATTATAATACTACGTTACAGGTATCGTATGCTGCTTTCATAGCGACAAGTGGATCGCCTTTTGGGCTAAATTCATGCCCAACATACAGATCGTAGTCAGTTTTGGCAATGGCTCGCATTACAGCTGGATAATAAATCTCCTGTTCATCATCCAGATCATTCCTACCAGGATTACCAGCAGTGTGGAAGTGACCGATGTATTTGATATTCTCCGTGATGATGCGGATGAGATCACCCTCCATAATTTGCATGTGATAGATGTCATGCAGTAACTTGACTCGAGGCGAGTTGACAGCCTTACAAACTTCAACCCCCCAAGCCGTAGTGTCACACTGATAATCTGGGTGATTGACTTTACTATTTAACAATTCGATATTGAGATTAACACCTTTTTCTTCCGCGTATTTAGCAACGCGTAAACAACCTTCAACGGTATTATCTCGGCCTTCCTCTGAGGATTTCCCCTCACGATTACCGGAAAAGCATATTAAACCGGGAATATCATTTTCAGCCGCAATATCAATATTCTTTCTCAGTTCATCTTCTATTCGATCATGATTTTCACGTTTGTTCAAACCATCCGGCAGAGATGCATGCCCAGAAACAGTAGCAATCCTCATGCCGTGCTCGCGCACTAGATCCCAATATTGCGGTGGCAACATCTCAACTGATTTGTAACCGATTTTAGCAGCTTCAGTAATAGCTTGCTCAGGAGTAACACCATCTCGTACGAAACAGCCGAAACATATTGATTGATTAATCGAACCCATCCGAAATTCTCCTTGGTACATCACATAATTTCAATACATAGTTTATCAAAGAAATCGGTCATCAATCAACAGGTTTCCAAGTTCAAACTCATTCCCATCACGACACCCTGACAGCAACGCCTGGTCAGACTTACGTCGCTTCAGCAGGTTACGGAACTGGACAATGGCAAATATCAGCTTGACGTGAGCCCCTCTGAAATCACCGAAGACTCCATCATCAATCAATTGGTAAAGTATGCCATTAAACAGAAATGGGTTGACAAGGGAACGTCGAATGCTTCACTTTAATCAATGACAACCCAACCACAACTACCTGCGCAACACGCAGTTATCCAAAAAACATGAAACATGGATAATACTCCCCTTAAACAGAGAAGCTTTGAGGAGATATTGAGGGGAAGCAACAACAGATGGGAGGAAGAATTGTAATAATTAGAACGATGATATACTCCAAATCCACAGGACAGAAGACAGAAATAGCGACAGTCCCATCACTGAATCTATGACAGAGAGCCTACCTCAACTTGGATTGTAGTTTCGACTTAAATCCAGAATATCCTCAACGGAAAAGCGGTAAAAACCACACATGCACGGACAGAGACAACTGATCCCTAAACCCGCATCCAACGGTTCCAAGTTGAATAGCCTGACTTATCATGCGAGCTATCTAAAATCGAGTTCGATCTCAAGCTGCTCCCCTTCAGGGAACGCTTCGCCTTCAAAATAGTCCCAACCTTCGCTTGCGTAGGTCTTCTCAAAGGATGCGCTCTTGATCCACGTGCCGACCTCTTTTTGTACCGCCAGCACCACCTGGCGGATCTTCCATGCATCAGAACGGATATGATCAATGGTAATGGTGTTGTGGCGTTGGATGTGCCGGAGTTGTTCCGGTGTCAGGTCCATGACTAGCCATTGCCAGCTCTGGATCGTATTAGGCGGTAGAAGACCGACTTTCTGACCGTTGAGGAACACCGGCTTGTGATATTGCTCCTCTGGGTTAGCTCCAGCCACGTCAACCCCCAGCTTGGCCGCGCGGATGTTCTGCAGTTCATCTTCACTGATTGAAGCCAGCGGAACGCTTTCCTCCACGGACATTTCTGCAGGAGCATAGATGCTGTCGGATGTACACAGATTATCCAGTTGTGGCTCCAACTGGATAATTCAAGGAGATGCCCTTTGCCCGCCAAAAGAACCAGTTTCACGTGAGAGCCAGGCACCAGCGAGTCAGACGCCTGAGGCTGATCCGACACAATCCTTACTTCTTGGACCGTTGAGTGGAAATCGATTTCCACTTCGCGGGGAGGTAGGGTATTATACTGCTTACTAACGCGACAATCTACCACCATTACCTGGGGCGCTTCACCATCTCGTACCAGCACCCCGGCGAGAAGATCCGGGCTCATCTTTTCAATCAACTTGTCCGGACCTGGGACTACCTGATCAAAACCGGAGAGATCCAGATCCTCGGGAAAGGGCCAGCTCCGGTTATTCCAGCCGGTGGAAAACACCCCAGCCGAATCGTTTCCCGCGAGCCTCTGTCCCCAAACCCGGAGACGCCAGTTAGTCTCGGCGACCGGGCCATAATTCGGCTTTAGTCGTTGATGCACCTGCTCCACTGTCTGTGCTGGCGATGGTTTGCCTTCACTCTCCTTCGGCAGGCGCATAATCCCCCCACCATTATAGGTGAAGTACCAGATCCCATCCGCCCCGTAGGCAATAGCTGCATAGGCCTGGAAACGGGCCAACGAGTCACTACAATCCCCACTTATGTCAAAGATTGGCCACATCAGCAATCTATACCGGTGCTTTGCCTCTCGCCAAGCTGCCATATGGTGGCAATAGGAAAGCATCTGCCCGGTTGCGGAAGAGCCTCGTTCATACAAAGTCGGATAGGTCTAAACGCAGTGGATCGGATTGCCGACCTGAGCCAAACTCTGTGGGTCAGACCAGTTCTGACAGACCCAGGGGATCAGGTGAGGGACTTTTTCGCGGAGATATTTCGTATTCTCAATGACATCTGCCGGGAGAGTCCCCACATCGTCGGCCAACAGAAAGCCAATCACGGATGGGTGCGAACCGATACATTCGACCAGCCACCTAAATTCGGCAGGCGTAGCGTAATGATGCGCTGCGATGCCGGGCGACACATCGGGAAAGATTAAGGAGTCGATGGCGTTTCCTCAGGGCGACTTGTTCCAAGTGTAGGTGTCCCACAACACCTTCAAGCCGTGTTCCCGAGCCAAGTCCAAGACATGGGGTTCCTGTTTCGGCTCGCCCTGGTCATCCAGCTCATAATACCGGCCGATATGGATCACATTGAAACCGGCCTCGGCATAGACTTGAAACTCTACATCGCTGAAGCCCGGTGCCCACCAAGCACAGATCAGAAAATCCTGGAACTTGAAGTTCCAACCGCCCTGAGGCAACTTGGACTCTTCAGCACAAAGATATACCGGCATCATCATCCCCCACACAGCTATTGCTCCCCCAATCAACCACAAAGACAAGTTTCTGGGAAGTTCGATCTTTCCTGTCATCTTTAATTCTCTCATTTCTCTCATTTCGTTTTTCCGTCAGCACCGATTTCGATACGTGGCTATAATCCCTACTCAACCGGTGCTTTGGGGTTGTGATTTTTATTGTGAAATCTTCATTCAGCACATTCCTGCGAGAACATAGTAGTTCAACTAGTATCGACAGGATGATGCCGTAAATATGCATATTTTTAATATATCCAAACCCTATATTGCACAACCGCAAAACCGACATTGGATAACTTAAGTTAAATTTAATACCTTACACCAAAATCCTTAAAAAATTAACACCTTAAGAAAGAGAGTAAATATGCTTTACTTGGTAATGACTGGAAAGACTTCACCACCAGTTCCACGATCTACTAAAGATCTTGAACTACTTTATAATCAATTAGTAGATACCGAGAAATCCTAAAGAAACTGGAGGCGAAAGGAAAATATTAGCTGATAGTATACCTTCAGCCCCAAGAAGTCACGTATTCATCATTGAGGCAGAATCTAATCTAATAACGATGTGACGGAAAGAAAACCTAAAGCCAATAAACCGATCCTCATTCGCCCTTTATTTGACGGTTAATCTGGAGGAGTTCTTCCAACTTCTGACCTAACGATAAGTGTGGTTGGTCACTAAATTTCCGCCAGTAGATTTCTGTTTTTCGGTTCAAGATACTGTAAAAGGCACGGACTTCTGGTTCTGGATGATCCCGCCAAAAAACATGAGGTATATAGGTGACCTCACTCAAATGGGGTCTATCGATGTGACCATAATAAATCTGGACCGATTTGCGTTCAGTATTTGTGGATCGAACGGTGGCAGTATGCAATACAGCCACATTAAAAAGAACGCCTGTACCAGCCGGACCATAGAAATCAATCAGGCCTCCCTTCTGCAATTGACTGGCTGGTTCTAAAACTGGCTCCTCCGTTGACTCTGGTGAAATAGAAAAACAATGAGTGGTTTGGTCCACGTCAGTCAGATATATCATCAGCTGAATATAGTCCATGCGCAGTGGATGCGACAACCAGTGACCACGATCTCGGTGCCAATTTCGGTGCAGTGGTCCATTATAACCTCCCATGTGTCGCAGACTAATCTCCGAGAAACAGACTGGTCCACCCATTAAGCCTTGTATAAGGCTTATTACTTTGGGATGGCGAATTACTTGATCGAAGTCTGGTGAAGTCAACAGAATATCACCGTTGGCTGTCTGATAAGGACCAACATTGCCCCAATGGGTTGTGAATTGGGTGTGGTCTCGATCGAAGGCTTTAATCCACTGATTGAGCTCGGTTTCGGTTAGAATTTTTCCCAGTGGCAAATAACCGTTCTGTTTAAAGAACTGGAAATTGGCTTGCCTTATCGACATCTTGCGTTCGTCAGAGGTGAGCAGAATAATGCGCTTTTATTATTGAATCATCAGATCGAAGTTCAAGTCTCAGGAGCCAGTCAACATTGGACACCGAAGTTAAAAATCACCTGCACCAATGTCGTCAGAAGCTGGAGAATGGACAACTCAAAACATCGATTTAGACCAACTCGAAGTTTTGTTCCTGTTGGTATATTGCCGTAGGATTCAAGTTATCATGTATCTCTATTCTAAGTCGACCAGTATGCAATCGTCATTCTTGTCTACTGTCTTTATTGCACAACACAAAGAGATCAGGTGTCATAACAGTAGTGTGAGTTGAAACAGCAGTTCCTAGAAATCCCTTCACAGCACAATTTTTTTAAAATCATGCAAACACACCCACAAAAATATTCAGATTAGAGGGAGATTCTAATAGTGACAATAAGGTTGCATGATGGAGGAGATTACGACCATCCCACAGCCAATGATCGCCATGTCCAAGCTGAAATCATAAATTAAGACAATGAAAATTACTACCGCCTAAAGAGTTCTTTCAGAATGCACTAGATATAACAAACTTCCCCAGAACCATCCTTGAGACTGTAGGTTCGGAGGTACAACATCGAGAAATCAATATTCCAACAATCTAATCGAACAAGATCATCACAGAATCAAACAGCAATGCAAACCACTGGGAGGATTTGGTTCGCTTTCCAGTCAATTTAGCTTGCATTCGCTGTTTATCTTCTGTTTGCATGGACATTCAGGACCTCCTACTCTAAGTAGAAGGTAAGTCTAGAAAATATCGCTGGCAGCAGAATGAATGGCTGTTGACACTTTTTCGATTCCCTCGTCAGTCATCTCCGGGTGAACACCAATACAGATGGCACGACCCAGGTAATCTAATGTCCTAGGACACATCCGATCTGAATACTCGATCTCACCGTAGGATGGATGACTGTAGGGCAACCCATTGGGGTGGTAGGTCTTCTTCCGCAAGATATATTCCCAGCCTGGATAGACATGCTTGTCACCATTACCATGCGTGTACATTGGTCCAGCACCAACGCCATATTCACCCATCCTCTCACCAAACTTGCTGGCCAAATCGGGTGTGGGCAATAAAAAGACCATCGTAGTAGCAGCATCACCCTCTTCATCGTGCAGTTTGCGCAGTTCGATTCCGTCTATGTCAGCGATGGCTTGACGCAGTTTCTGTTTGCGAATCCGCATGTTTTCGATAAAGCCATCCAACCGCGTTAATTGTACTGAAGCCACTGCTCCTCGCATCTCATCCATACGAAAGTTCATGCCAGGGAAGAAAGCATCACTATGCGAGGAAATACCCCACAGGTTACCACCATCATGTATCATTCTGGCACGATCAGCATATCGCTGGTCGTCTGTAATCACGAGTCCACCTTCACCAGTGGTAATGATCTTGCTTTGCTGCAAACTGAAGCAACCGATGTGACCATGGGTACCGAGCCGTTTACCTTTATAACCCGCTCCGATAGCCTGGGCGCAGTCTTCGATCACCAGCAGGTCGTGTTTGTCGGCAATGGCTTTGATGGCCGACATGTTGGACGGTACCCCAATCATGTGAACCGGCATGATAGCTCGGGTTCTAGGCGTGATCTTGGCTTCGATATCCTCCGGGTCGATAGTCAACGAGTTATCGATTTCAGCAATGACAGGCACCGCGTTGGCAATTACCACCGAGGCTGGCGTAGCCACCCAGGTATAAGCGGGCACAATCACCTCATCCCCCAAACCGATACCTGCAGCATAAAGCCCAATGATCAGGGACGAGGTTCCACCATTTGCCGCGAGGGCATTTTTTGTGTTAAACTTGTCTTCAACACCACGTTCAAAGTTTGAGACTGCCGAATCTTCAAGTCCATATCGACAGAGATCGCCTTTTTCCAGCACTTTCAAAACAGCCTGTTGCTCTTCTGCCCCAATGTAGTACATTGTCTAATTCTCCTGTGGATAATATGATATGGTTACTTATTATATTATATCTAGATCTGCAAATTCTGCAATTTGTTTTGGCGTTATTTGCACGTACAATTAAGGAGAAATAGAATATCGTCATCAGATCGAGGCATAATTCTGTTTAATCACGATGCTGAAAGTGCATTCGACAGTACACGCGGGTTCTTACAAGCCGCGCAGCAACTATATCAAAATACGATGTTCCCTGGATCATTTACCTAACAGGATCAAACACGAACCGCACATATTGAATAAGAAGTAATCAACAATTGGCCACTGATGGTGATCAACACACCCATAACGTTCTGCTCAAGCCGATCTACATGCAACCCGGTGATAATCAGCTAGTCCTCGGCTGCTCGCCCAATTTTTCAGGCAAAGGCAACACACTAAAACAGATTCAGGAAAAGACCGAACAATATACAGACCTTGATCGCAGACTTGCTGTATACATTCGCTTTGCCTCTCCACCGTAGGTCTATGCTGAGAGAATAATGATCTAAGCTCACTCACTGAAGGATATACAATGGAGGAAACACGATGAAGGAAATCGGATGCAGCACCGTGCTGTACCGCAACTTTAGTTTGAAACAGGCACTAGCTGGTATTCAACAAGCTGGGGGCAGTGCTATTGAACTCTGTGCCCGTTCATCTGTAACCGGACAGATTACCCACCTGGACCTGAATCGGCATGATGACGTGAATGACTATTACCAAAAAGTCAAACAGACCATAACCAACCACAACCTGCTGATTGAATCGATTGCTGTTTCCAATCAGCAGATTGCACAGCCAGCGGAACTGGAACGGCTGATCGAGGCATCTCACCAATTGGGGACAGATACAGTGGTCATCAGCTCTGGTGGGGTTTCCAATAGTGAGGAGAGTTTTCTGCTGTTTGTCGATAAAATCAACCAAGCCAGCACCATACTGACCGGAAGCCAGATTCGCCTGTCGGTCAAGCCACGGGTGGGTCGGGCCGTTCACGATGTGGCGACGGCTGAGCAGTTGATGACCAAAGTCGACGCCAATTGGGTGGGGCTTAACTTCGATGCGACGCACATATACCGCTCACATCCCCATGCTGATCCTGTCCAAGCCTTGGCAGAATTACAGCCTCATATTTTCACTGTCCGGATACGAGATCATCAAGTCAGCCGGGAGCCGAAAGTGGGACCAGTAGAGACACAGATTCCAGGCAACGGAGGACTGGACCTAGTTGGACTGACTAGTATTATCAAGCAAATGCCGAATGTCTCGGCGGCGATCCTGGAAATCGTTGGCACCCACAAGCGACCGGAGATGACCTTCGACACCATACAGGAGATGGTTACCACCTCGATCTCCTATCTAAAACCACTATTGTGGGAATACGTGGCCACACCGATGACCACCATCATTTAACTAGCCGAAAATTATGTCTTGATCCAATCGGTAAGATCAGATGTAGCATTCAGATAAGACTTTCCTCAGAATTTTTTATGTCTGAGATTTTCAGGACCGCTCTTGGGAAAACGTGGCGAAGAGATATACAAGAACAGGAAAATAAATTGTGCTGTTACTAGGAATTCTGGCAGCACGGTTTTAAGCTGGCGGGCAATTTTGATAGGTACTGCAATTATCAGCCTGATAAGTTACCTTTGTCCGATAGTTGAGCAGTACGAATGGGAAATCGATTACGCACTACCCGCTCCGCCTGTATCTGTTATGTTCTTCTTCTTTCTCGTTGTAACGCTTAACACACTCCTGTTCAAGTTCTCTCACCCGCTTGCCTTAAATCCAAATGAACTCTTGCTGATCTATGCAATGACTATGGTAGGAGTCCCGTTAAGCTCCTTCGGTCTTGTACAGTTTTTGATTCCCAATATGGTCGGTCCAATTCACTTCGCCACAAATGAAAATATGTGGCGAGAAGATTTCTGGCATTATATTCCCAATTGGTTCGGTCCAAGAAATCTGAGGATAATCAATGGGTTTTATACAGGAGGTTGGGATGGTGTTCCTTGGCACGCATGGATAAAGCCATTGATGATATGGTGGATTTTCGCGTTCGTCCTTTGTTTTGTCCTATTCTGCTTCTGTGCAATAATACGCAAACAGTGGGTTGAACGCGAAAGACTAACCTTCAGGATTTTGGAAACGCCATTGGCTATGGTTGAAACACCGCAAACCGGTTTCGGCCTGAATGCCTTCTTCAGAAACAAGATGACATGGATTGGTTTTGCCCTCCCGATATTAATACAACTCTCCGTTGGTCTACATCACTTCTTTCCTTCCTTTCCTTCCTTTAAGATTATGCACATCAGATTAGACACGTATTTAACAGAAAAACCGTGGAACGCGATCGGATATTTCCACCTAAACGTAATGTATTCCATTATCGGGGTAGCGTATATGGTTCCGGCGGATGTCTCTTTTGGCCTTTGGTTTTTCTATCTGTTCAGAAAAGCGCTAAATATCCTAGGCGCTACTCTGGGTTGGCGTGGCAGTCAAGCAGGAAGCATTTTAGCCCGATTTCCAGATGTAAACGACCAGGCTGTGGGGGCATTCTTCGCCCTATTCCTTTTGAGCTTATGGATGATGAGGCGACATTTATGGGAAGTGATTAATGATGCAATAAGTCAGAATAGAACTCCCGTTTCTAAGAGCACCCCCGAGGCCATGTCGTATTCTACCGCGGTTTTTGGTTTTCTTTTAGGAACGTTTTTTTTGCTCCTTTGGGGGTACCTCGCTGGTCTGTCTTTGGTATGGGGACTTGTTTTTTTTGGCATCTTCTTTGTCTTTCAGACTGTTCTTTCTAGAATCCGAGCTGAATCGGGAATAGCGTGGCTTTTTCTTCCCAAAACGCCAAACAATGTGATGGCACTTTTCACAGGTACGGCAAAATTAGGCACTCAGAATCTCGCCATCTTGTCGTCTCTAAAATTCCTGACGTTCAACCAAAATGGCTACATCATGCCTTTTCAACTTGAGGCATTAAAGACCTCAGATTCGTACCGGGTAAAAGGACGTCATCTATCTGTTGCAATACTTGCGGGGATAATTCTTTACATCGTGATTTCCTCATGTTCCTCACTTTCAGTCTACTATAAATATGGAGCAAATTCCTGCGAACAGTGGCGGGTGAGCAGTGGAAGGTCGCCGTATGAAGAGCTATCAAGGTGGCTTAATACCTCACAGCCATCTTCTCCAGCAGCTCTGTTTTATATTGGGTTTGGCGCTCTATTTTATGCGTTTTTAGCGTTTATGAGACTTCAGTTTTTGTGGTGGCCATTTCATCCTGTGGGTTATGTAGTGGCGAATACTTTCACCATGCAATATCTGTGGGCGCCTTTTCTTTTTGGCTGGTTCGCCAAAGTCATTGCGCTAAAATCTGGCGGAATCAAATCATATCGGAATTTAGTGCCGTTTTTCTTAGGGTTGATCATGGGAGAGACTGTGGGAAATGGATTCTGGGTAACAGTTTTAGGTGAAATCTTTGGGATTCATGGCTTTGCATATTTCGAGTTTTAGATCTTAAAATGATTTAACTAATTGCTTATGAAAGGAAATTTTTAAGCAACTCAATCCACGCACGCATTACTTATTAGAAGTAAAATTGTATCAATTTAAAAAAACTCATGTTATTATCGTGCACAGATAATATTAAGTATACTCTATTGATATTATATTTAATTTTCAGATTATCTTCATAATCTAAATCCAAGCTAGCATCCATATAAAGACGAGGTGAAATCAAATGAGAATGAAGCTCTTCGTGAAATTAAGCTTTTTTATCTTCATAATCTTTGCGGTGCATATTGCACATGCCGGAGAATTACTGAGTGAAGATATAGGAGATGCAAAGAAAAATAAAGGATCAACTGTAATAAAAGATCAGACATATACTATCAAAGGAAGTGGTAGTGACATTTGGAACAAGGCTGATGGCTTTAGATTCGCTTATACAAAAGTCAGCGGTGATTTTGAAGCCGTAGTTCATCAGGTTTCCATTGACCTACCCAATGAATGGGCAAAAGGTGGAGTTCATGCTCGGCAAAGCATTGAACCCGGTGCAGCCAATGCGCAGACCATCGTCACCGGTGGCGGGGGTGGGGGCTGTCAAATTAGTTGGCGTGCTATAAAGGGCGGCGATTGTGGTGAATTTTTTGATGCCGCTCCCGGACCTTGGAAGGATAAAGAATGTTGGCTGAAATTGACTCGTTCCGGTAATGAGTTCCCAGGTTTTATCTCCGAAAACGGGAAAAAATGGCTGGATCTGAAATCCACAACTGTTAAGATGGATAAACAGGTATTGGTTGGCCTAGCCGTTTGTGGTTTGAATCTAGTCGCAACCGCCGTATATGATAATTTTACGATCACTCAAGACGGTAAAGAAATCTTTCCGCTGGCTGTTGAACCTACGTCGAAATTAGTGGGAACTTGGAGCAAGATTAAAATTCAATACTAGGCGGCATTATCAGAGATAATTACTAATATCGAGCCTCTAGATATATTCTTAAGTTTTAGGAGTATGGTGATTCGGCTTGATTTAATTTACTTTGGTAAAAAAAGTAAGGGGTGACAGCGATGAAATTTTCTATAGTGAAGTTTAGTAAGATGTGTGTCAGTTTAGTGGTGGTCAACCTACTGTTAATAGGAATAATTGAGGCTAAAATAGACCCAGACACGCTTATTGGAGTCTGGTTATTTGACGAAAACAGCGGCAATAAAGCCAAAGATTCATCCGGTAACGATCATCATGGGGAATTAAAAGGCGCAAAATGGGCAAATGGGCGGTTCAAAACAGCCTTGGAATTTGGGGGTGATGCCCATGTGAATGTCGGTAAAGTGCCATTACCTAAAAACCAGGTAACAGTCGTTTTGTGGGTATCAATAAATACCTCTTCACAATGGATACACATCATCGAAAATGGCGTCGTAGAATTCACATGGCATGGTGGTTTTCGTCTTGAGGTTGGCGGAGAGGGTAGCACCTATATCGCAATCGGGGATGGTGTTGGGTATAAAGATAATGCAGGCAACGGAGTCCCAACCGGTTGGAAGTATAAAAAATGGTTCCATTTGGGCTTTACATACGATGGAAGCACCGCACGCCACTATCAAGATGGCAAACAAACCCATACCTTTGATTCAAAGCTAGACATTACTAAAGGTGTTGGCACTTTAATTTTCGGTAGCATGCAAGGAAAGCAGCGATTTCTCGATGGAGCCATTGATGACGTCGCAATTTTCAATGCCATCTTGAGCCAGGACGATATTAAAACCATTATGAAAACGGGACTTGAGGGTGCACTTGATGTTTCATCCTCTGGCAAACTCGCGACAACTTGGGCATACCTCAAAACGCAACAATGATGAAGTTGCATTTTCTCATCTTGAATACCTTCAACTTTCCTGAACGCCACCTCCCTAACCTATTCTGAATTCACATCGTAGCAGCTAAGTTGGTAACGATACTTCTTGAATCTGCCCACCAACGCCTTTTCCAACAGACCCAATTCAATTAAGCTCTTCAACTATATTTGTTTGCTGCCAGTCCCTAGTGCTTGCTTTATCGGCCAGAATTTGTTGATAAATAGCTATGATCCAACCTGAAAGCAACTAGAATTGCTTGAGATCAAAACACACCTGTTATATGATGCTAGTAACTTTTTAACAGCACAATTTAGGGATTTCAACTTAGGATCGAGACACATAAAAACGCCTTAATTGTTTAGGCGAATTTTGAATCGTCAGGTGAAAAAATGGGTTCGAGGCTCTTAATCAAAGGTGGCGACGTAATTACGCCTAAAAAAATTTTGAGAGATCATTCCATTGTTATTGAAAACGATAAAATCGTTGGTATCATCCCCGGAAAAATAACAATTGATGACTGTCAATCCATTTCAGCGGACGGATTATACATATCGCCCGGTTTTATCGATTTACACCTACACGGCGGTAATGGATCAGATTTCATGGATGCCACGGTTGAAGACATTCAGAAAATTATCCGCTATCACACTCAAGGGGGTACAACCGGACTTTTGGCTACTACTGCCTCTGAATCCCATCAGAATATTATGAATGCTATTCAGGCATTAGATCAAGCCCGTCGTCCCATGGCAGGAGCCAAACTACTCGGCATACATATCGAAGGACCATATTTCAACCATAGCAAAAGAGGGTGTCACTTGGCTTCAGCCATCCGCAATCCTCAACCTGAAGATTACCTGCCCATACTGGAAGCAACAGACCTCATCCGTTTAATGACCCTTGCTCCGGAAATCGACGGTGGAGATCAGCTGATTTCCGAATTGAGTCGTCGAGGTATTGTTGCCAGTTGCGGACACACCAACGCCAGCTACCGTCAAATACGGAAAGCATGCGAACTTGGACTCCAACATAGTACCCACCTCTACTGTGCCATGTCAGGTATTATAAAGAATGGCCCACAACGCGAAGGTGGCGTAATTGAATCCACGCTACTCATAGATCAATTGACTACGGAAGTTATTGCCGATGGCCATCACTTACCACCGGAACTGTTAAAATTAGCGGTAAAATGCAAAGGCCCTGATCGGCTTGCTGTTGTCACTGACGCACAACGAGGTGCGGGTATGCCAGATGGGATCTATGCTTTCGGAAGTAAAAATGGAACCAAGAGCGTCGTTAAAAATGGAGTTGCCACCACACCAGATAATACAGGATACGCCAGCAGCACCATCC